>Ga0056128_1001129_pt1 | contig 28545 bp, 16 predicted proteins | sample WorMetLIZISLAND2_FD_71113 | JGI IMG/M metagenome (GOLD analysis project Ga0056128, IMG submission 71113) | Marine gutless worms symbiont microbial communities from Max Planck institute for Marine Microbiology, Germany - Olavius geniculatus... ... | reverse complement strand
TCTCAGTATCTCTCATTTCATTTTTTTTTTAAACAATTCAGTTCTTTTTAGTTTATGTGCTAGATTAAACTGACAGTGTGTTTGTCAGTTTTTGAGTGCAAATTTTTCATTGTATTGTATTGTATTGTATAATAAATTTCGTCTAACAAACAGTAACAAAGCTCATCATAGGTATAGCCTAGGCGTCTGTCTGTATGTCTGCCCGTCTGTCACACTCTGGCGCTGTGTCAAAACGGTGCACACTAGGATCACCAAATCTTCACTGTGGGCTGCTACAAAAACTATTTCGTGCCTCTCGGTAAAGGTGTTTCCTTTGAACGAAAGCGTAAAAAAGAGGCACTCCCGTAAAACAGTCTTTATTTTACCGCCATTCCTCGTTTAGCGTGAAAACGGTTACAGATAAATACATATATGCTGCTTATTATAATAAGCACTAATAACGAGCTTTTAGGAGTAATCACATCAATGACCTTGAACGCCCTTAAATTTCTGAAATAAAAGTTTTAGTGAATTTTTTGCGAATTTGGGCTGCGACGCACATTTCAAGAGTAAATTGCGCCGAAATGTCTGGAGATACACCAAAACAACTAGCACATAAAATTGTCAGCATTGAACATAGATTGCAGTCGTTTAAATTTTGGCCTTGTAGGTTTAAGTAGTTTTTTGTACGAAAGCGTCAAATATGGGTACCCTTTCAAAATAAGCGATTTTTATTGATATCCACTAATTTAGCGCAAAAAGATTGCAGATACACATAGATTTACTGCTTATTGTAACAAGCACTGCTGACAAGCTTTTGAAATATACCAACATTAATGCCCTCGAACGACTTTAAAAAACGGGTTTTTGTGATTTTTTTCAGATCAGGACAATCTGTGTATGAAATTTTAGCATAAAAACGTACATCTCAACCGTCCTTGTTTCGACCTCCCAAGTTCGAGGAGTCTTCTGTATACTAAGTTCTTAAATTTAGGTATTTTTTTAAAATGCATTATTTTATTGCACGTTGTACACTATTACCCAGATGGCAGTAACGATAATGTGGCGCGTCACGTGAGCTTTTCTTAAATTACTTGCTTGTTTTTTTTATTTTTAACATTTGACTACCGACTGATTGTGTTGAAATTTTTGTCGGTATGAGAAGATGTCTATGAAAGACTGTTTTGTACATAGTATGTGTAACGTTAAAGAGATGATAACTGTGTTGCTGACGATTGTGAACTTACAGTCGGCGATCAAATTAATTTTACGTGTGGTTTAAAGCAGTGTTCAGCGTAATAACCAATTTTAAATGATTTCAGTCGTGTTTAATTCTGCTCAGTTTCGTTGCTAGGTTTTTAAACATTAGGCTATGGAATGCTCGGTCATTGTCAACAACGTCATGTTTGCAGGTAAAGCTCCGACCGACAAGCCAGAGATGAAGCACGTCAAGAAAGATGGCAAGGCATCATTGGTTGTCATAGCGACGTTCTCTATTTTCACGGCTGCCCTAATTCCGCCTGCAGCTGTGCTGATGTACGTCTATGTTAAACGATCTCGAATGCAAGTGGAAAGACGTAAGTGTCAGGCTATAGAAAGAAGAAAGATCATATATTCTCTATTATATTTTAATCCTCCCAGTGCCATGCCTATGTTGTATTTTCAAGCATTAGCGTAAGATTGCTATGCAAATGTTGGATTTTATCTATGGCGAAGGTATCCGTCTTTTCGTCACACGCTGACAATCAAAATCACGCAATGATAGATTACCAGTCTCCACGGTTAACTCTGTGTTTTTTTGTATTTTGTGTTTTGTGTTTCTGTAAATGTTAAACTTACTGTTCTGTTATTATGTGTTTATGTGCATTCCGCCTGAAAAGGCCGTCCCCGAAATGACCTATACTGTGTCGGGTGGGACGTTAAACCTTACTCACTCACTCACTCACGGTCAACTCTGAAAAGGACGCTGTTATCTGCAGCAACTGTAAAGGTTTCCCAGAACATCAAAAGCGATGACAACAATTGAGGACGTCAAATGAGACAGCGACAGAAAGAATTTGCGATTTTTAATCAATATGTGTTCCAGTCTCAGAAAAGGGCCAAGATTAACTAACTGTTGATCGCAGATCACTAATATGAAGTCGTATACGCGATTTCGATTGGTGTCATAGCGAACGACCTTGAATAACTAATACTAATTTTACGCTGGCGCTTGTGCTGTCTATATCTGTCATACTTTCTACAGTAAGACAACGTGTGGATAATCTACAGACACAGTCAAGTGTGACCAACCGAACGACAGTGTATAGACCACACAAACGACTGTCGGCCAGCGTGGAATAAATGTCGGTTAAACGTATGTCTGAAGTGTAGGCTTATAAGTTCATTTAACACTCACTTATTCTACTCCAGATTGAGGTTTAACTTACACGTACTGTAATTTGCTGAATGCTGTTGGCTGTGACAGATCCCATTCAAGAAGAAGGAGACACGACACAACTTACGGATGACGGTCAACAGACGCTGCTAGGCGCAAGCACAGCAGCATCCGCAGCTGACTCTGCAGCCCTGGAATCATGAATAAAAGTACTTTTGTTATCTACAGAATCCCCCAGCTAAGGCGAAGCCACTTTTTTGAGTCGTTTTTATGAAATGTTGGTTGATTTTTACGCGCGTCTTAGCCATGGCGTGGGCGTCCGTTCGTCCGTCCGTCCGGCTGTCTGTCCGTCCGTCACACTGCGGTATTGTGTCAAAACGGTGCAAGCTAGAATCACGAAATCTTCACTGTTCGCTGCCCCAAGGACTCTACTTAAGACAATTTCGTGTTTCGTTAAAGTGCTGTATCATACATTTTTCACATAAGATCAAAAACTAGTGCAACGCTAAAAAGTGTTGTCGTTGAACGTTTTTATTTTTGGCCAATAAATATTTTGCATCGTGCCAATAGTTACGCCCTGGTATTAAATAAATAACTAGAAAAAATGGTCAAAATGTAAACCGGGAAGACGTGCATTTCTTGCGTAAATTGGCTTTGTCCGTCTTCCGAAACCGGCACAACTGTTTCTGCCAGTGGACACCGCCAAAGTTCTGCCATTCCAAATCTTTAAGCAGCAATCTTGATTAGGCCTACGACATGTATACTTATTCTACGTAATATGTATTTTTTGCGAATAAATCAATTTTCTATGAATTTTAGGTAACGTTGTTTGCGTTATACGGGAGTGGGCACATGTAGCTAATATTGATGGCTGGCTGTTATCGGGTCGTTGCTGAAGCTTAGGCTTATATAGTAGACCTACAGAACTTTTAGCGTTATCGTAGTCTATACCGCGTGATGTATTATTTTTACGCAGTATACAAAATTACGAACCGGTGACTTTTCTTCTTTTTTATTTGGCGCAGAACTACTAGTATTTGTTTAAAATAAAATGTCTTAAATCTAGTTTGTGTTCGTTTGTTCGTTTTACAGAAAAATAAGGCAGAAATTACAGTGTTCCAAAACACGACTTATGGGTTTTATAGCCTATCTCTAAATCTAGAGATAGGCCCCTATAGTAAATGAAGTATCTTTTGTTTCTGTCTGTTTTTTCTGTCTTTTTTTGTGTTGCGTATGTTGCAAATAAAAGTTAGTCGTCAATAAACTTCAATTCCGATCGAAAAGAATTTCAAAGATAAAATTAAACTTTTTCGACTATTCCTGTTGACTGTACGCTATTATCCACGTTATATACGGCGTTTATCTTATTGTCTACTGTCTCCATTCATTCCGTTAAGTGTTTTTCGCATTACGACGGCACTACGCGCCGTGTGAGAATATTACGCAGTTTAGTGTAACGTCGAGTGGAGTATGCTAAGTTCCACGAGGTTTTTAATAGAAGCATCTCAGTGCGCTGTGGTTTCTGTTGCTGGCAGCGAGTTTAGTGCTGCACCAAACTAGAAGTCTAAAGTGTAATTTGTAGTCGACTGCACGCTCAGTAGCTAGAAGTGTAGGCTACCAGTACTTTATTGTTTCTAAAGCTATAGTAATAATATAATAAATAAGTAGCATCGTAACATTGCATATCAACTTAACTTCAAGGGGAATAACGGCCTGAATGACGATAACCGGTACAATAGACCATATGCTCCCTTCATCGTGCTGTGAGTGAATCAAACTAATTCTTGCTACTTGTCGCTTTTGGGGCTATAAAACACAACCGATAACCAGATAGACAGCAAAAATAATGGTTTACGTCTAAGTTCTTGCCGTATATCAATTATGCGTGTTAATTTTTTACAACGTTTGCAAATCGTACGACCGTTATGGCGCATTTCTCGGCGACTGGAGAAGTGCCGTGAGCTTGACTTTGATCTTCTGGTCGTTCCATGACATTGTCAGTTACGCATATGCTACAGAGAACCTCCAATCAATTATGAAAACTTTCTGTATTTTTTCGTTTAATTTTTGGCACATAAGCCTAATCGAGGCCTGACTAGAAGTAGCCAAAATATGGTTTGTACGACGGATGTTGGATATGCGACTCGATTCTCTTGTGAGATTTTAGCGCTATGTAAATTGCTACTTACTTACTTAGATCATGAGACCAATAACAACGTTTTCAACCGATCTCATACTGAGAAGCATTTTTTAATCATAGATGTTAAAAACATTGATTTGCAAATAAAAATACATTAAAAAACATGTTTTTTTTTTTACTTTTGTAAAAACATTATAAAAACATGCATAAAAACATTAAACTGCAGATGTTTCCAATCGCTACTTTTATCATCATTATACAGGCAAAGAGATATCTAACTGAGTTAATTAAAAACAAAAACCTACCATTTGTAAAGACTGAAAAGCGGAATGTACTGAATGTACAGATCAAAAAAGCTGAACGCAATTTGTCCATGAAAAATAAGTCATATTTGTAATTTTGTACGTTAAAGTTTTAACAAGAACAAAAACACGACATTAAAAAACACAAAGAACATTTAAAAAATTTAAAAACATTTTAAAAAATATTAAAAAAACATTTAAAATAAAAAATACAAAATTTAAAAAAAATAAAAACATGTTTGTAGCATTAAAAATGTTTTTACATTTATGCTTTTAATGACGATCAGGACGAGTGAAGCAAAGTCCTTGAGGCAGGTCATCAGAAAGTCAATACTGAAAAACTTAATTAAGCATATAAACGGCAAGTTTGATGACAAAAACGGATCAGGTAATGTATGGGTAGATCAACAGATAACAAGAACCTCACTAGCCTGAAGAAATGGATAAACCCTACAGCCAACGAGAACACCATCATCCAAGTGAGCGCAACACGAGAGAGCTGGCGCAACATAATCGCCAACCTCCGGACCAAACATGCATGGCACCCGACGAGAACGCTGAAACCTAACCGAATACTCGCGAGTATTCGGGAGCAGCTCTAAAATGCAAGCCAGCTGGCGGGCGAGTGTTGCACGGCGTCGTGTGTGCTGGGTAGTGGTGGGTACAAAGTGAATGTGTCTCGGCATCGTGTTCGCGCTAACCAGCAGCGCGTCTGCTACGGACGCGCGCTCACGGCAATCGTTGCAATAAGCAGTCTGCGAAGGAACCAGTGGGTTCAGAATAGACGTGCGGTCTTACAACAATCTGCTGCGTAATTGAAGAGATCGATGTTTTGAAGGCAGACATCACACACAATGTTGTTGGCGCTGCTGCTGCTGATGCTGGCGGTTGCGTGGAGAGATGCAGACGGCTCGGCGTTGAGGAATGACGCTGATGTGACGTCATCGTCGTCAGGTGGTTGCGCAGCGGCCGGGCTCTGCTGTCAGGGCAAGAACAACACGTGTCGTGTCAGACAACATCCTAACCACCACAATGTCATCTCCGCTGTTGATGATGATAACAGCGTGTTGGGGCTGGCCAGACATAGCACATGCTTCTGTGACTCGTCCTGTGTTGACCTGGACGACTGCTGCGACGACTACAAACAGACTTGTGCTCGTAAGTTCATTTCGATGCTCGCTGTAGAGAATCGTTGCTCTGCATGCCGGTTTCTTTATTGTCACTTGATAAGTGTGTGCTAGTGCCGTAATCAGATGCTAACTTGTAAAGACGCGTATACAGAGCGAACAAATAAAGTGAAATAAAATCAACTGAACTGCATTCACATATTGCAGTTGATCAGTTCAGTTCAGTTCTGTCGCTTTGTAGGCTTTAAGAGTTACGCATAACTTTTATATTTTCCGCTTTAATTCCTTGTACAAGACCGATGAACAGTGATAAAGTTAGCTTGAGGAAACTTTTCACCTGTCAATATGTAGCTAATAAACTTGCGTCATTTATACTCCGCTTCTGTTTTTTGCATTGTACTGGGTTTGTCTGTCGAATCTTTTACTCACTTTTGCCATATATGAAACGCGTAGGCCTATTTGTGTCGTCGTGTATTAAGCCACGTAAATCAAAAACTGTTACCAGTGGCAAACGACGTTAATGGTTAGGACGACAACATATACAGGCCGGAGAAATGGATTGTCGATAGTATAGAAAAATTTTCGAGGTTGCCGTGGTTCTCCGTAGTACCTTCGTTCGCTTGTATACTTTCTGGTTGTATATTTTTTTAGTTAGGCCTGCTTCTAATATTTCATTGCTTGTGCGTGCTGCTTTCACAGCACTGAGTTGACGGTACATGTATTTCATTTATGTGGCATTTGGCACGTACAGTCTGATCTAGCCCAGGATCGAGTGCAGCCTTTGTCTTAGTACCGAGAACCTGTTGCTGTTGCACTTGAACCGGTGAAAATTCGGACCGCGAAGGGCCGGCCATATGTTTTACGGCGCTGGCGGCTGGCCGCGGGCCGAGAAAAAGGCTACCGCGGCGGGGCTTGTTGTGTCGACCAGCTGCTGTGTGAACGTTGACTGCAGGCAGCGGCAGCAGGTTGCTCATAAAGTTAGTTGCTAGGGTCAGAACAATTAACCGGGGCGGCGACATCTGCGTGTGACCGGTGCAATGGTGCATACACGCAGTCGTGTCCTGTGCTTTGTCTAGTCGAGCTGCTGCGACACCCTGCAACTCTGCACTCGGCTGGTCAACCGGGTCTATCACAGAGTATACTGATAACACAAAACTAGCATGACCTTCGTCTTTTTTTCGATCGACATCTGACCAGCCTTAACAGCTTATTCTGGTTTAGATTAAATGCAATACCATATCATTCCTAAAAAACGTTGGGCCATTACAGTGTACCTTTCAGCTGTCGGCGATAAACTTGTGGACTGACCGGACAGAGATACGTTCAGCCATTAAAACAGTTGAAATGATACATTGATTACAGCCTGAGTCCAGATAAAAAGTTACACAAAATGAATATAGTGACAGTCGGCGATATTACGACAGTCATTTTTACTACTGAAAGAATTACAATGTGGAACTTTTTAGACTAATTATTATCATTTCAGTTAGTTCATAAATAAATACTTGTTCCTATTAAATAGTTTTGGCAATAGCAGATGATACTGATGTAGACACAAAACCGTCTAAATGTAGAGGTAATGAGTTACTAAAAATTACGTTTTAGTGTATTTTGCGACGACAACGTTGTTGAAATGTCACTTACTCAGCACGTGTTACTATAGAAATCGCAATTTTTTTTAATTAATAATCTTAAAATGTTTCTGGATCGTTATTCAGATTGCCACCAAAATGTAATCGACGGTTGCGTGGCCACACCTTTTGCGTTCTTTAATTTTATTGCCGTCTAAACCAGAGTAGGTCTGATGCTTCTACGACGTAAAGCCTACGATGTGCATTAAGAAGACATTTGCATGCATCGTTATCTAGGTGCTTTTTAGTGTATTTCGGTGTATCTTGATACGTCATATTTATGCGTATCATCGTAAGTTCATTCAGTGCCTTGCAATGACGGAAAAGAATATATAAACGACTTACATAAGATACATTAGCCCACAGATGAGAAAACATGCGTCTGTGGTTTTCCGTAGTTTTTGTGCGCGATATAAACAAGAAATCAGGAAAAATTGACTCAATTTGTGGGATATTGTTGTAATTTAGGCATCAGCGGAAGCTATCGGTCCGTGGAAGCGGCATTTATGATTATGGACGTTTTTGCGACTGAAATCAATCGTGCTTAGATCATTCACGTGTCGTGACACTGAGCGTTGGCTACAGCGTGAACTTTGAACTGTAGATCGAAACTGCTGGCATGCCACGTAAAGGCACGTATCATTTACGTACGTGCCCACGCTCTGTCCGTCTACACGCGAACCGACCGTACGCCCGACCGAATAAAACTCTCATCACTGATAAGCTGCCCCAGAGCCTCTGGAGCATCGCGTCCTCAGCTGCGGAGACAGCTGATCTGGTGCATCATCCGCTCAGAGCGCGTGCAGATATATCTGCTGCACGTTGAGCGGCTGTGAAATGCATTATGACGACCGCATCAGTTGCACAGAACGCAGCGGCGTCTCGATTTCACTCGCCAGTTCTGTCTTTGACGGCATCCAGCCATAGCGCAGACATATACGAGGCTATTCCGGACTGGAACTACGTATGTAACCGACCTTCTATTGACCCGCTTGTCAAGTTGATAACATGGGTTCTCAAAGTCAATGGCATGCTCTTCCGTGCATGGGTTAGCACTTCCAGTTTTATAAATCTACAAAGTGCTAAGGCTCTACTTAATTACAAGTTGCTTTATATTACTGTACATAGCATTTTGACTTTACATGCTGTGTGTTTCATTTATCAGCCGTGTTTTATCTATTTCCATGTGATACTTAATTATGTGAAGATAGTCACTTGCGAATTAACGGACACTTACTTATTTACTCTCTTACTTACTTATCATGTCGTGGCCTAACCAAGGCTCTGCGGTTGTTAACTAATGAAGGCAGTGGATCTATGTTCAGAAGTCTGTCTGTTTTACGTTGTGGCATAGGATTGTTTGTTTGTCGACCGTCTTATCCCGTTGGGTGCCTACTGATAACGACTGACCACTCAGTCTCACCCAAGTCCCAAGTTGACCATCGGCTCCAGATAACAGAAACATATACGCGTTCTGCCGGTCGCTTGAGTTGCTGTTTGCCTTGGAATGGATCTCTGACCAGTTAACCGACTTTTTAAGGCGCCATCGCTGTAAGCAATTCCGCCTATTGCGACACATTTTTTCGTATCGTGGGCTGTCTATTTGTCTGTCTGCTGCAAATCGGGCAAATGTAGTTGTGGAAGTTTTGCCCGCCTAAGCTAATAACGATGTCTTAAATCACATGAGGTGTTAACGCATTTTGCATTTGCTCCATTTGGATTTAATATTGTTGTCTAACGTAAATTCCGGTTCCCGTTTCCGTTCAGAATCTTGTATAGTTACAACACGTGCAAGGAAAACTGATCGGTTGTTACACGGTTTTTCAACTTAAAGCCTCAAGTTACATCTAGGCCTATTTAAGATCCAGGCCATGCATTTATGGCCTGTTTGCGTTGAAGCGAGCGCACACAGACCGAGAGATAAGTCTAGCGGCAGTTTGAACGCGACCTTGAAAATGACTGCTTCGCCAGCAGTCTTGCAAGAACGTTGAAAAGCCTATTCTCTGATTGTTATTCCGCACGCAAGTCAACCGCAGAACAATAAAAAAATCTCAGTAGTTCACGTGACATTGACATGACAATCACTGAGGAACCTCGTACTGATGACACTTGACACACTATTTAAAAGACTATGCATAAAACGAGACATTATTCGAAACAGCATGTCTGTCCTATTATCATATACATATTTAAAAAACAATAGCATTGGATTTATTCTTACTTTACAACATTCCTACTTTTTTAAATTTTTACTTCCATAAAATTTAGCACGTTCTGAACTGACTTCATGAATCTTTGCACTGTCAACAGATTTTTTTTCTTTGCAATTTTCGTTTCAGTATTTTTTCGTGTCAGTTTTAGTTATTTTCTTGTTTAAAATTTTTGTTGATATTAGACCTTTATCTTTTTAATAACCTGTCTGTTTCTCTATTTTACATAGTATTACTTATTCCGTTTCTCTCTTTTCAGTTCTGTTTTAATTTCTTTAGTTCTTTTAGATTACAATTTAAATGAAACTACCAACATGCCATGCCTGTCATGACCAATTCATGCCTTCGACGCTGACACATCTCAACTCAACTTATTAGTTGAGTTGAGTCGTAGGTGTGAACAGAATTTGACGACGCGACTCAACTGTCGGCGAATGTCGTCGACGACAGTTGAGTCGCGTCGGCGTCGTAGGTGTAAAGTGGCCGTCAGAATTTCCAGCGCTAATCATGCATCATAATAGTCGCTAAAATGTCAGCGGCGGTTGCTATTAGCCGCTAAGCTGTTTTTGCTCCTTGCTCAACCGGCATCTGGTTGTACAGCGGTTGACTGCGTGATGGCTGATCACTGGGACGAGTGGGGCGAGTGCAGTGTCAGGTGTGGGACCGGCGTCAAACAGCGAGTCCGGCGTGTTCTGCAAGCACCGCTCAACGGTGGTCGTCCTTGCGCCGGCAACACGCTCGAGAAGGCCGTCTGTGAAGGCACCAGCTGCAAGGTCGCACGAGCTGCCTCCAACGGATTCGACGAACTCCAAGGTCAGTCGCTCTGTCCATCGTAAAGGCGTGTACAAAGCAAACGAACTTCCATTCGTTATGTACGCGTTTTAAGCGCTAAAATCAATCGTTGTTAGGTTCCTGCCGTATACATGCAGGAAATTACGCCTCAATGTTCGTAGTTCCTGGACAGCTGATAGTGTTAGTGCACTGCTTGTTTTCATGCTGCTCTAACTTAGTATCGCGTAACTCGACTATTGTTTCCTGGTCTCCACTCCATGACTTGTGAAGAGTTAGCGCATATCATTAAGTGCCCGTCTATTCGTTGTGTGTAGTTGTAACGTAGTTCCCCCATGTGCTCTGCGTTTCTAAGAAACAAAACTACAAAACTGTAAAAAAAGTTTACATTGTAGATTATTTGTTGTTCAGTTGATTTTGTTGCAGAGACGGCGAAGATTATTCCAGCCGTGTACGGTCCGTGGCGAACAGACAGCGCGTACAATCCGTACGAGGACATTCGAAAGAATCTCTACGATCATTATGGAAACCGATCTTCCTATCACACACCTTCGTACGTATAGCACTACTGCAAACTAGCGTATCTTTACTGCCTGTTATAACATTTTATGTGCAAATTAGCTATAAAATTGAATCGAGTGAAACAATTATTTAGATTCTATTATTTTTCTTAGTAGCCTAAGATCCGACAGCATTTACTTTAACTGCTGCGGCTACCCGTTGCAGGGCACTTAACACCAGTAGGTCTAACGCTTATACAAATGATACAAATCACAAGTATTACTAAGCCTATTATTATTTCATTCTTACACGTGAGCAACTCACATACAATCATGCATATTATAATGTGTAATGTTGGCTAACAAAAAATTACAGCTACCGCTTAAAGACAGGGCGTCAGATTCATGCATTTCGTGTCATCATTATGCTACTGTTGAAATTTGGCTTTTTGGGGGCCCAGGGCTTAGCTGTGCGTTACTTTAGGTGACATTTTCAGCAACAAAGACGTACGTGCCGCACTGCTACCGCTGCTGCTGCTAGTGCTATTGCTTGTGGTGCTATAAGGTTATAACGGTCGGACGAAGACCAGCTGACCACGAGTGTGGTCATAATTCTGTGATGCCATGTGTAACCGATAATCGACTCGCGTCATTGCATGACTGCATGACTGTTTCATTCGAAGCGACATCTACAGCAGGCAGATGCACCGTATCTGCTATTGCCGTCTAGTCATGAGTATATCAGAAATTGATTCGGATCAGTTAGCGGCTGCAGCTGCGGCGCACCGGCTGCGTATCTCGTATACCTACAATTGATCTGGTTTCGTGTCCGGTTACCGCAACAATTAATCGGGTCTTGTGAAATCGAGCAAAAATCTAAGTATGCGTATGAGGCCTCTGCAGAGAAGCGACGTTAGGTTACCTGACGATGAGTGTATGATGATGGTGACTGTGCATCGCGGAGTTAAGCGACACTTACGTTAAGGTCTATTTCCACTACGGCTGCTCGTTGCGTTGCGTTGCGTTGCAACGCGCGTTGCAGCGCGTTGAAAGGGGCGGAGACATTTTTGGGAAGAATATTAATGAGTTAATATGGCCGATAAATACGAAGATTTGTTGCTTTTGGGAGCAGCAGCTTGTTGCACATACGTGTTGCGTAAGAAAGAAAAGAAAACGTAGGCCTAGATTTTGGATTCACCCCGTCATCGCCAATCGGGATGACCAAGGCGACTATCAGCATCTGATACAGTAGCTACGCTTCAACCCAGCTCTGTTCCGGCGATACTTTCGGCTGTCCGTCGATCAGTTTGATGACCTACTCGGGCTAGTTGAGCGTTTTCATTGTTGGTCAACGCAATTACTGTCGCTCGGATAGTAAACAAAAAATAGAAACACTATCGGCGTTTCTATTTTAAACGCGTCGCAACGCAACGCAACGCCGTAGTGGAAATGCTCTTTTACGCCTGCACTACTTCATGACATGACATTATGATATAACCTACAACACTGGTGTTTCACTACAGTCAGTTACTCAGCTTTAACGTATTTACTTTCAAAGATCGCCAAATGATAGTTAAAAAATATTTAATATTTATAACGAAACTTTTCAGTTATTCACTTTGTTTAACTTCATGAACGTTATTTTGCTCACCATAAAATTTATGAAGTTGGAACGTCACACCTACGGTGAAAATTACGGGTAGGCCTACAGTGTGGATGCTTGATTGTGTAACGGTATAGTCAAACTTACGATTGAGAGGTCGTGAGTTCGACTCTTGGTCGAGCCACTATCACGTGGTTACTACTCGGATGGGTGACTGTCAGCAGACAAGTACACCATCCAGGTATATAACCAACACAAACGTCAACTCAGCCTTTCGTCCCTCGGGGGTAGATAACTCAAGTACCGGCCTGCCTGGCTGGGGTTAAGGCTGGACGCGTTCATCTGTGTCGGATGGCAGCTAACACTGTGCTATACGCCACCTACACCTATACAATGCACAGCTTGGCGGTCTAGCTGCAGCAGCTGCTGTAATTAGCTGCATCTCTCTATCAACGCTGCTACAATGTCCCAGCACTTGACTCGGCTGGCTGACCCGTTGGCTACTGTACATTCGACCGTCTGTCCGTACATGGTCGAGTCGACCGACAAAGCACCGACATCATGGCAGCAGGCGGCCACCTGTCATTCACTGGTCATTTATCGTTGAGTCTTAAGTGCCGCCGGTCACTGGTCAGTTCCACGTCCGACTCACAAGCCGCCTGCTAACTACATTCAGACTCACTCACTCTGACTCAGTTCTCACTGAAATACTTCGGACTAGCAGAAATAGAAGCAACCTTAGTCACAGCCCGCATGTTACGCGCCACTGCCAGATAGCCGTATATCAGTGTTATGTTTTATCGCAGAGCAGAGGCTGTCATTTCACGGGAATAAACCTTAGTAATATTAATTACGAGTATTATAATTATAATCACAGTAATGTTAATCTGCGTCTTAACACGTACATTTCTGCCTCGTTGTGACTATTTATCCGGCAGCCGTACAAATAGCCTGTAGGCACCCATGGGTTTTCGTATCAGCTAAGGCCGCCCAAGAGGGCCCCCGCCTGCCGGATAAAGTAATATCCTGTGCTTTTCTGCTTTTGGACTACTAATCCTTTATTGCGTGTTTATCGGATTTTAGTTAAGAGTGAACATTTTTATACGCTCAAGTACGCAAACTGACAGCAGTTTCGTTGCGTCAGAGGTAACAGAGCCTAAATCCAAATACGTTCGAGGTGGATCAGTGATTATTGTTACCAGACTTCGGTGCCTGTTTGCATGTGTGCGTGCGTAGGTACTGTATGCAGTTTGAAGTGACCGAAGTTCGTCGTTCGTGCTCCAAGGCGTCAGTATCTGGCGGTAGAGTTCATCACAAGACCAAAGTCAACAGGGCAGTGACGGCTGACTGGCCGCGCCGTCTGAGCCCGGGTGCCGAGGTCTGTGTCGAGTGTCAGTCACTGGCAATGCGTCGCCGTCTGGGTGGTCGATGTCGTGGTCACGGCGTGCTGCACAAGCAGACTCGTTGGGTGGTCGTCGCGGCGGCTGGCACTTCGGGCTGTCACGGCAAGTGGGTGCTCAAGTCTCGGCAGGACTCGTGCCAGTGTTCCGCCGAGTCACCGTTCAGTTTCATACTCGTCTAATCTATTCCCTCCCCAACCTGACGTCACAAAGTACCATCAAACTTTTGTCTGTATCTTTGCTGATCGAGTTACATAATTCCTCGGAGTGTGGCAGTAAAAAAATTTCGAAAACTAGTCAATATTTGTCAAAGATATAAACAAAAGTTTGGTGGATTGTTGTTTTTTGACTCACGCAGTAGATGTAATAAACGCTGGAAAAAGCGTCTTTTTGTAAGAAATCGTTTGTAAAAATTGAGCACAAACGTGCCCTTTTCGCTTGACACGTTGTCTTAATTTAATTTAATGCTTTAAAGAGACATCTTTCTCATGTTTATAAATTTTTTCATTACATATCTCTAAGCAGATCTAAAACCAAAATCTGCTATCACGTTATCAGTAGCATTTCGAGTTTTTGTACACAATTATTGCAAATCGCCGCAGTTTTCATACTGAGTGACCGCTTACCCTATATTAAAAAGTTGTTAAAAACGTTAGAAAAATGGGGGGAAACGTTACAAACGTGTGTTTCAAAAAATTCAAAAACGTTTAAGAGTGTCAGAGTAGATGCCGATAATGTTAAGCCGGGTCTGAAATCGTACTGTTTCGTCTTTAATTCTTTGCGTTTGTATTCTATTTATCAATCTTTATTGCACTTATATTTTCAGTGATATCCGCTTGCATTCACCAAGTAGTTTATTATGCTAATCACTATGTCACACCAGCTTGTCAATTTGCAGTAATCTGTATCTGTTTATTTCCGATGAGCATTTTGCTTTTTAAAACTTAAATCGCATTTACAATACTTTATATCAACAAATTCCGGAGAAACATTTTTGACCGATCCGGGACATATAGGCCTAGCTCTGTACTGAACTAACTTTTGTAAAGTGAAAAAATAAATTCTAATATTTGCACTTCAAAATACCTGTTTCCTACGCAAAAACCAGTCAAAACGGACCATTAGGCATGCTGCAGAAGTACAAAAAATTCATTGATGTCTTTAGCTGTATGAGTCGTATCTGGTCGCATAGGCTACACTTAACTTATGTGTGATTTTGACTAAAACTCTCAGGTTCCAGACGCTGACCTACAGTAGTGATGATGAACCGTAGATCTTCTAGCAGCAGCTTGTCCTTTTTACTCGTGTTACGTAGTTCTTTAGTTTTGTTTCTCTGTGACTGTCATTGAGCGTAGACAGACCGTTTGTTAGTAGAACAATATTGTTGTTGTTGAGATTTGCGAACAGACCTAGCTCGTACGAATGCAGACCAAGCGTTGATAGAATACGATGTTCGAATTGCTATATTTTATTTTTAAAATCACGGTCGCATTTTTCATTACAGTAGTCGCTTTTGTCACGTTAAATTCTTGTACGAAGTATGCATAATGTATGTAATTGGTTGCTACAGACAACACGCTAGTCTCTGAAATTTTGAGCATGAGCGTAGGGAAAATTTCAAAAAATAAAGAAATATGTTACTCAAGCATCCAGAATGCACAGAAGTATTTACGAATATTTTGTCGTTGGTCTTTTATGTAATGCATGTATGTGTAATGCATTCATAGTACGCTAACTGTGCAATGCATGGGACACTAAATTTTTTTTACATCCACCACATGTAGACGCCGGAGAGTGTTCATCTGTGACATCGTCCGATAAAATGTGTTCTAGCTTTCGTTTAAACCATTCTGCTCTCTATTTGGGCTGATGGCAGACTACACGGGGGAAAGTTAAACCCAAACTTCACTATATCGATTTTTGTGGACTTGCTGTGCAGCATGTTGTAGACGAAATTTACGACAGATTGAACGAAGTAAAGTTTGAGCTTGGCAGAAAGCAAAACTCTGCCGTCCGGCACTGCATTGGACGTAGACATATTCACTCCACGGGAAATCCGACATGCTCATAGTGTTTCCAGTCGTTGAGCAGCTTCGTTGACAGTTTACCACCAACATTTGCGTAATAACAGATCGTCTGCAGTAGCGAGGGCTTTAGGCGGCAACTACACAGCAACAGCATGAGCGAAACCCCCTCACACCTTTATTATTTGCTGTAGCAATGAATTAATTAAAACACAAGTACTAGGCAAAAAGTAAATAATGATAATCAACTGAACCAAAATGATTTGGCAAAAAGCAAAATCGCTCTTATGTATTCGCCAGGCGACAGCAGCAATTTCAGTTGCATGTTTTGGCTGCGGGGTTCGACCCAATAAATTTCCCTTTCAATGAGGGGTCAGGGACCTTCGTCTAACAATAGACCACACAAGTGGCATCGACATTCGATGAACGGTTTAAGTTACGACTGTGACAGACAGACAGACCACGCTACGGAGAATCGTGCAATATATAGGAATAGGCGGTATCGATGGCGCTGCATGAGCAGTTCCGCCTAGCAAAAGTGTATTGTTTTGTGTTCACAGTGTTCCGCCGAATTAAGTGAATAAACTTCATCATAAGTAAGGCGTAACGGCGTATTTGAAAAAGCTCTTCTCCTTTTCTTTTCGTTAAGAAAGAAAAAAAGTAAGTAAGTATCAAGTTAAATTATATAGCCCATGACGTTAAATTAACCTCTAATGTGCTAAGACTAAAAATACATCCAAAGTAAAAAAAAATATCGAAGGTAAAGGTAAAGGTCAGAATATAGCTCTTAAGGAGCGAACCCCTCACATAGCTACGGAGCGTCACTTGTCATATGGGATCACACAGTGTTACCTGCCATCCGACAGAGATGAACGCGCCCCGCCTAATCAGACAGATGAGCAAGCAGAAGAAGGCAAATATGAATTTCTAGGCATCGGACGCACCAGTTGAGCAGTCGTCGGCGTGCCTCGGGGTCGAACGACAGATAGCCGAGCGCAAGTGAAGCGGCACTGCGCGTCTGTTCAACTCGTGATGACAGCAGCTTGCACAGCTGTTGCACGGCTGACACGGCGGTTAGTGCGCCCGGTATACCTGCAACCACATGTCATCATCGTGCGCGCTTTCACAGCGTTTCAATTTCATCTTTTATTTCAAGAACACAAACAATTTAAAGCTCAGAACATGTGCATGTAAAAACTCACCGAAAGGCCAAAATGACACATACAAGTAAGTAAGTAAATAAGTAAATGATTTATAAAGCGCCAAAGTCTCAGAAAGAATCAGGGGGCAATTGCCTATTTGAAGTTAACATACACGGTACGGTAATACAAAACATGCACGAAGTTACAGGCGCATACATTAGATAGCCAAATTGTAAAATAACTGAAAAAGTAACTTTGAAAGTTGCCTATATTAATTCGGCATTTGTAAAATCCCGGTCCGCATCCTCTTTCTTCGTCTAAAGCATGTTTTTCTTACCTTATTTTAGCACACACAGAAATTCTGATTGCTATACTTATTATGGTTAGTGTTTTAAACGCTTTATGCTGTTTTGACGTGTCACAGTTCTGTTTTGGGTATGGTATGGACTCTAGGCTACACTGCGTTCAGAAAAAAACACCCACTCACGTTTTCTTGTATAGGCTATCTCTAAGGAAAACGTTTAGATTTTCATAAAATTCTCAGGGAATGTTTAAGAGGAAACAAGTATAGTAAGAAAGTTAAATATTTTTGGCTACCAGTGACGTCATGCTGACGTCATATTTCCGTGTTTGCAAATTATGGGTTTTACCATTGAGGAGAGACATCTGACATGTCTGCGAGTCAGCAAAACTTATGAAACCACAAGTTTGTAAAAGATGTTTTTAAACAATGGACAGAGGGTTGAATATTAATTAAGTAACATTTTTAAATAACAAACTGACATGACCGGAAGTATCAAGCCGTTCGACTGATAGCTGGCAAGTGGTCATCCATGCAATAATAACATGCAGTGACGCAGTTCGTGTACACCTACCAATATCAATAAAGTAGAGAATCTCGTACTCAGCCAACAATATAAAAAATGGAAACAGTTCACAATGGAAGATTACATGACAGATAAGCATATTTTTGAATTTGATGTGTTTTAACATTTCATCAAATGTCTTGTCTTCAACGGTAAAACCCATAATTTACAAACACAAAAATATGACGTCAGCATGACGTCACCGGTAGCAAAGAATATCTAACTTTTACACTAATGGAATACTTGTTTCCTCACCAACAGTCTCTGTGTGGAAATCTAAACATTTTCTACGGAGATATGAAAGAAAACGTGAGTGGGTGTTTTTTCTGAACACAGTGTAGAATACTGCGGCCTACACTGTTCATGTTCATGTTCATGCCAATCAGCCATCACTTCCGAGATGGTAAAGCACTTTTGGTCACGAGTCTGACTCGTGAAAGCAGTACGATATCAAGTACGAAACTTTACCTTCACCTGTTTGTCTGTGTGTACCAGTGGCGTGGCCAGAAATGTGAACTAAAGGGGCTCCCTCCCTTTCCCTCGTGTCACTTCCCGCTCCCTTTTCTCACTTACTTTTTTCCCTTTTCCTCCCCGTCCGTTCGTGTTTTCCCTCTTTTTCTTCCCTTTCGAATTAGAACCCATAAATTTTAACTAGGAGGGCTGGTGGAGCGCTGTAAGCTCCCTTAGTCATATCGTAAGCCCCAGCCAAAGTCGGATTTGGTGATTTATAGCCTTATAATATGAAATTTAATGACAGCACTTTTAATTATTTTTCTGAGTCTCTAGGCTTAATATTTTTAACCGAATAATTGTGCCGCGCCATCGGGCGCCATTGTTGTGTCTTTAGGACATTTTCGTCGCCCCAAACTTGACCTTTTTTGATTGATTGGGGAGGGAGTCGGGCTTTCTAGGCTACCTTTGTCTATGCCACTGGGATGTAGTCTATACATGTACCTGCGCGAGTGTGTGAAAGTCTGGCGATGCAGTCTACCGCCAATGCAATGACTGCGTCGCTACTGCAACTACTGCTACTGCTGCTGCTGAGACAATTGACGAGAATCTTGATGCCTTCGACCGACGCGAACGCAGGAGCCTTGTCAACAAACAGCGGACTGAGGACAGTCACCTGCACAAGCAGCAGACATGTATCTTCACTCAATTTTTGTCAACGACACAAAACAATTGAGTCAGTTAGACTCATTGCGTATGACGGTTCGTAATTAATAGGCTACTAGATTTTTTAAAGTACAATTTTTATGTTGGCGTTTCGCAAAAATAAGATAGTCACAAAAGTAACCATCCGAATTCCGAATATTTCGGCCTAATTTCTGATTTATATGAAAAATATGTAAAACGATAGTCGAGTAACACCGGTGTTGAAAGCTTGAACTTATGTTTTTTATTGTTAATTAAAGAACACATCGCACATTACCTGCCGAATGTTTTATTAACATTTGACTCGTAAATGTTTTTATTCACCAAAGTATAGTAAAGAACATTTAAAAGAAACAAAAAACAAAGGATGATAAATTCTTACAAGCTCCTTCGTAGTTAAAGCTATCATATATTTTCGCGTTCGTTTTCGAAACACCTTGTATTTATTATGCTGAGTGGCGTGGTCTTGCAGCACAATTAATCTCGCTTGTTGCTACACATTTCTCCCTTAGCATAATTAGTCACTTTGTCGTCTGTCACATACGTGTACTTTGCTTAAACCGTTCCACATTATCTAAATGCCATTTGGCATGCAGGTACACTTGTCACTCGTCGAATCCAACGACACATTGTGTTAAATGGAGTCCATGACCCTATAAAGACAGGGCAAATGTAGAGCTAAACCACACAGTTTGAACCATAGATGTTAAACCATTGATTTGCAAATTAAAAAAAACATTTAAAAACATGTTTTTTCACTTCTATAAAAACATTATAAAACATGCATAAAAACATTAAACTGTAGATGTTTTCAATCGCTACTTTTTTGCCATTATAGGAGCAAAGAATATTTAACTCAGATAATTAAAAACAAAAACTTACCATTCGTAAAAACTAAAAACCGGAATGTACTGAATGTACAGATCAATAACAGCTGAACGCAATTAACTCATGAGAAAAAATCATATTTGTAATTTTGTACATTTACGTTTTAACAAGAACAAAAACACGACATTAAAAAGCACAAAAACATTTTTTAAAATAACAAACATAAAAAATTATAAAAAATAAAAAAAACCTTTAAAAATAAAAAAAACATAAAAAACATGTTTTAACACTTTTATTAAAAACATAAAAAATGTTTTTACATCCATGGCTTGAACATGCAATTGCCACCTTGCGAATAAAACTGATCAATGAAAATTTTTCATAAATGGAGCGATTTCACCTATTGCCAGATTACTTCGGTTCTTGATACCTGGTAAGCAGTTGAGCAACGGACGATGGCGTCTTCAGATGGCGACAGAAAGTCACTGAAGGCGGCGTAATGGATGCCGGCATGAGTTCTTGATGCGCAGTCAGCAATCTGGCGTTGATTGGCGACGCTGTTGTACGCGAATGCCGCCAGCGCGGCGCCAGCCCGCCAGCGCACCTGACTGTCACGTGACTCGTCGTGCAGGTAGCCTATCAGCAGGCTGAAGTCAAAATGTCCGCCGTGTAGAATGCGCGTCAGCTCAGAGCGTATTTCCGAGTTACCTGCAAGCGTCACGGGATGATCGTCACAGCGTCCACTTCAGTCGAACATATAAGAACAAATCAGTCGATAACACAGAGAAAAAAATCACATGCATGAACGAAACTTTTCGACACAATCAACAAAATTTCTCGAAAACTAGCTAAACGACGACCAATATAATTTGGCAAAAAGCGGAACTGCTATTCCTTGTTTATATTGGCCAGGCGAAAACGTCAATTTGGACTAGTCAAATGACATCCAAATTAGTCTAGCAATTTAAGCAGGGTGCGCGAATGTGCCAGACGTCAAACTTACGACAGATAGACCACACTACGAAAAATGTGTAGATATAAGCGGAATCGGGCCGCAAAAACGATTTCGCATAAAATTTAAATACCACGAAGAAGGGCAATGATTCTCTGCTATCTACTGCATTGACAACAAACAATACAAATAGTGCATCCTACTATTTTTATAATAGCGGCAAAGTGCAAATTTATCAATATGGATTCCCATTTGGCACATACCTAGTTGGACAAGGGCGAAGGTGAGAGAAGCCTCTACGCGCACGAGTGCCATTTCGTCACTATCACCACTACCACCGCCACCATGACCAGTACTACAATCAGCATCGTCATCGTCATCATCAGCGGTTGTCTGGTCAGAAGTGTTGGTGGTCGTGAGTTGCAGAAGTGGTGGAAGTGCTCCTGCGTCGGCGACTGCTCTCTGGTTGGCGTGGCGTGGCGCGTTGCCGAGTCCCACACAGAGAGCTCCCAGCGCCCTCAGTGCAGCCACCATCACCCGCGACGCCATGTTTTCCGCCGTCAGCAGCTGCACCAGTCGTGTAATGATGGACTGCGATGGACCAATTCTCATCTACGACGCCGACGAGACTCAACCGTCGGCGACAGTCGGCATCATAGGTGTGAGTTCACACACCAGTCAAGTCCTGGTTACACAATTGGAAACTGGGGATCATGACAGTTGAGTCGCGTCGGAGTCGTAAGTGTGACGTGTAATGATGGACTCGGCTGGCGTCTGTAGCTCAGGTTCAGGCTGGTGCACCCGCAATGACAGTGTCTACATCACGACACAACGCACTGAATGCAGACGAGACGTATAGCCCACTTAGGCTCAGTTCAGTTCAGTTCAGTAACAGCATCTTATACACGCAAAGTTTCACAACAAAAGTTACGACGGCTAAGCTGATGCGTAGTAACTGCGTGCAAACATCAATGTAGGCTACTCAGCTGGCTGTAAAATGTACAAAATCTGACATTTTTGGCCGACATTTAGGTCGAGCCTTGGGTATTGTGTGTCTGTTTATATGCAACGCTCGTATTGTGGTTAAACCGTATGTCGTAGGAGGTCGGCGATGGTACCGTTAGATAGGGCGATGACGAGTTCCTATAGGTTGTCGATAGTAACTATGTCTTTATTTGCAGCGATTTAGCCGCAATTTTGAATCAAAGTTGCTGTCTGCAGCCATCATCCATCTGCGCTAAATTACGGTATCGCATCCTAGCGTTAAATGTAGCGTTCGATATAGCAGCATCATCATAGCGTGCACGGAACTGTAGTCACTATGGGAAATCGATTTCTTTCCACGACCGAAGTCGGGTGCTGGTCTTCGGATATACGGCACGGTCGGCCTACGCTGGCGACAGCTGGGCTTATTATTTTAGTTGACTTAATCAAATGTACTATATTAAATGTAAATTTGACCTGTGACCTGCTTTTTGTCCAGTCTCACATTCCGCACTGTATGAATAACTTTACTTACTTATTTACTTACTTGACAAATGCGTAACAGAATGTAACGTTTAGCACCTCGATTCCTTCGGCGCCGATGACAAGCAGTTCGCTGGAAACCGTCGACTTGTCCGGTGACATGACGGCCGTGGCAAGGAACTGACTGAATGTCGATGGACCCATCAGCTCGACGACAACCATTATTACATTTTAGCCTGATACTACTACAGACACTACCACCACTACTACTACTACTACTACTGATCAGCTCGGCGACTCTCTGCCTCTGGTCGACGTCCGCCTGCGTAGCTGTCCACAGCGCCGATGCGGCATTCTCCTTCACCGACAGATCAGACGAGCGCTGCACCACCGACCACAGTGGCTGTGTCAGCCCTGCTTCCAACACCACTCTCTGCGTCTCCGAGTTACCTAAAGACGCGTACAGAGCGACGTAACTGAACTGAACTAAACTAAACCGACACGATTTAGTTTCTGACAAACCAACCAATGGGCAAGCTGAGCGAGCTCATTGGTCATTGGTTGACGCGTACGCGAGCGTAGTCATGTAGGTCACCGATGTCGTTAGACGGTGCCTACTGTAATGCATTACTGCTTGCCCATTGGTCAGTTCGTCAAAAACTAAACCATATCAGTTCAGTTTAGTTTATTTACGTCGCTCTGTACGCGCCTTAACATTAAACGGTTAAAGGGTGCGAAAACCCATTTTAAAACTACGAAGCATAGGCCTACCATAATATTACCTGCCGCCCGATATAGGCCTAGGTAAACGCGCCCCGCTTTGACCTCCATAGAAGCTGACCGGTACATAATCTACCTACCTAGTACACGGCGGGATAGAGGGCTAAGTAATTGGTTATACATCAAGATGATTTACCTGCTTGAAGACTGTCATTCATCCAAGTGGTAACCTGGCCCGGCGTTAAGCAACCACGTTGATCGGACACAGCGTGTTAACCACTAGACCCGGCTAACATGAACGTAAACTGTATATTTGTATCACGACAAAAATGGTGTCGCTCACGGGGGTAAAGTGCCTATCCTGGTTGCTGGCTTTGTCCCCGCATAAATTTCTCAATTAATATGCGAACTTACTTCAACATGCAAGAGAAAAAGTGCTTATTGACAAAATAATGTTTTGCCATTCCTGCCTTCCCAATCGCACCAGGGCATGGCTATCGTTTTTCTCCCGGCCTCTGAAAGATTTATTTTTTACCTAAATCTACAAAATGGGATCTGTTTCAAGCTTAGTTTGCCAATGTTGGGGCATCAAAAAACGAAAGTAACCCAACATATTATCTGGCAACAGTACGCCAATGCCAGAGCTTGAGCATAGTATCCTACAAGTAGATATTTTATTTTTTTAAAATGTACGTATGTATTTTATTGCTGCTATTTTAGTGTACGTCCATGCTCGAACGTTGTTCGACATTACTACAGACGGAAGGACGGGCAAATAAAACGGCAATAATACTGTGTGGATGCATGGCGCAGTAGAAACTGAACTGACCGTCGACAAGGTTGAGAAACGCTTGAACTGCAGTGAGTTGAATATCACCAGTGCTACGCCGCTCGTCTCGACCCAGCTCAACCAGTCGCGGCAAAATTCCAGCCTCAACAAAGCACTTCTGGTTGATTTTGTGTCCGGCCGCAAGCCGACAGACGGTCTAATGGCAATATTGTAGTAGTAGTAGTAGTAGTAGTAGGGCGATAGGTAAGTCGACAGACGGTGGTCGAGAGGGTAGACAGGAAAATGTCCGGTGCATCTTCACGACCGTACATTTCTACTAAAGTCTGGAAGCCGTCCGCAGTCTGACCGAACGCCGTTCTTACCGTCATGCTGTCGTTTACCATAGTCCCCATCGCGTTAACTATCTGCATTGTTGTCAACAAACAACTCATAATTTTTCAGATCGTCCTGTAGATCGAAGTGCGTCGTTTAGAAACAAACGGTGCCAAGTGGCGCATAAAAATTGAAAAGTGGAACATAGTACAACATAGGCCTATACGTGTTTTACGTAGATCGAACAATCTCCCAGTTTGATTAGCCTTACTCATTGCAGTGCAGGGTGGGTGGTCATGTTGAACAATTAACAGTGTTCAAGTGTTCAACGTGACCGCCATCCGCTGTAACGATCGTATAGGTAATCGTCTCCTAAACTACGAGAATCCGACTGACCGACTGTCTAGGCTAGGCCCCTACTTATTATGCGTTAAACTATTAAGCATGTGTCTTTCACCTAAACCGGCATTACTTGTGTTTAAAGTAAAACTAGAACAATTATTCAGAAATATTCATTATGAAATAAAATATTACAATAAGCCACGATTTTTCAACGTTGCCCAAAAGTGATATAAAATTCAAAAATAAGCATAGGCGTAGTCAGAAATTGATCAGTAGTGGATGCAAAGTGCAAACACAGCTCAGACATATGGGAGGATGGCTAGAACTCCCATACACACTGTCGTTACATTAGCTACTTGATGACAAACAGCTTGTCCAAGGTTGAGTTGTTACCTGGCAGTGTACCGAACGAAAGTCGAACCAGCGACCTTGCGATCACTAGTCCGTCACCCTACGATTAGACTAAGAAGCCACATATCTGTTGTGTATACATACCTCGGTAAGAACGTCGTAGGATTGGGTGCAGAGAATTGCACAAACCAACGCCGCGTAGACAGCATGCTTCTGGACTTCGTCGGCGAACCCGCGCGCTCGACACAGCTTCGTCAGAATGGTAGCGGAGTGTGTGATGATCACCGTCTCTATGTCAGCGCTGGTCAGTAGCTTCGCTAATACTCGTATGAGGCCAGCGACCACGCACTGCTCTTGAACCTGCGTACAGTATAGCGCGACTCAGCAGCCAATGCTACATATGTAGAAACGTTTAAGAAAAAACAAAACGTTTAAAAACGTTGATAAAAACGTTAGCTTTAATTTGTTTAAATTCTTGTCTAAAACCTAATGATGTACGTGCAGCATAGCATAGCTAAAAGTAAACAAAGAAAGAATTTTTTATTTAATTTTTATTCAACTGCGTGGTCATAAGACCAAGTATCACTGGACTAAGTAAGTATGTGTGTGGCTTGGTAGTCTAACGGTAACGTGCCGAACTTATAATCCTGATGTCGCTCAGGTCGTTGATTCGATACCGCGCCGCAACACTGCCAGGTAACGACCTTGGACAAGTTGTTCACACATATGTGCCTCTGTCCACCAAGCAGTACAAATTGGTACCGGCTTCACTGCCGGGAAGGTTACGGCAGGAATATGCGGAGGTTTGGCCCTCCTCCCATATATAAAGCAGGCACGGGTTCGCCTGTATCGGATGTGTGATCCCATACGGCAGGCGAGGCGTCTGCGGCACACTGCCGGCTCGGAGCCTTGGAAACGGAGATGAGCACCGCTCGCATCGGTCACAGAGCTGTGAGAGGGCCTGTTGACTATCAGCGATTTAACCTTTAAACCTCAAGTAAGTAAACTACCACCACGGTAGCTTATTAATTCGCTTCAGTGGCTTTGAAAGTGCTTCTTGACGTTTTCGGTGGAATTTTAAAATTTTAACGAACGTTTTTTTATAAAAAAAAAATTAAAAAACGTTAAGAAAAAATATATAAAAAATGTGACAAGAATAAAAACGTAAAAAACTTTTTTTACATCTATGGTTACTGACTTTCCAGCGGCGCCTAAAGATAAGTTTTCTGGTAACGTCGCATCCAACGGATTGTGCCACTAAGCACAAACTAACTGACGTGTTTATTTATCAGGTTTTAACATACAGAGAGAAGTACTTTTTCAGTCATAGTAAGCAAGGACTTGGAACCAAGGACAAGACCAAGGCCACTGTTCTTTGTCCTCGATGCGCTTCAAGAATGAAGCCAATTTCTTAAGAACACATCACTGAGTATTAGCCACATTTACAAATGGATGATGAGACATGCACATTAAAGCCCATAAGCTGTAACTGTAACTAGCATTATTTAAATTAAAAAGTAATAAAATGCATGTGTTACACTTACAACAACAAAAAACAAACGTTTATTTGTGTAAACAGTCGTAAGACCTGGCGTCGGTCGATCATGTTGAAGAGAATATCGAAAGCGAAAAGCATGACGGTTTTCGTTTCAGTAGATTTGAGCACGTGCGTAACGCCGTCAACGATACCTCCTCTGAAAGCTCCTTGCCAGTTCAGACCACCGTCGCCGTCCAAGTCGTCACGCGTTTCGCAATATTCGACATTATCTGAAACAAAATTGATGACAGCGACGTGACAATAATATGTACAGTTTTCAACAGGATCTACAGTGCAGTTTATTAGGCTAATCGAAATAGAAAGTTCACGATTACGTATTCTGCACAGCAAACGTACGATATAAATAAACGTATGATATTGATATAAATAAAATATTATCAAGACGAGTGACTGGCGTATACCGTTGAGGTCTTCAAACACAAGCGTAAGTTGATGCGCGCACCAGGCAGCCGGCTCAGACTCTTCCTCAAAGTCTGACTTCATCAGTTTGACGATCCGCTTCCAGACGTGAAGCCGCTCGCTGTCCAGTCGCGCGTAGTAGATGAGGATATTGCAGCTAGTACTACAGGTAGTTTATATAGGTAGTATATATTGCAGGTAACACTGTATATGTAGTATACATGTACATGTGAGGATATTGCAGTCGCGGCGTGCTGACAACATCTCGACAATTCCCTGTCCTCGTGAGTCGACCGCGTCGATCCGAGCCCCGAGTTGCGTCAGTCCGCGAACTGCTTCCAGATTCCCCGTCTACATCGATCAGTTAATCCCGAATTTTAGAAAGACCGAAGTATTGCTAATAGATAGGAAACGTACTGCTATAGGTTAATTATTTAGGATAGAATACCGGAAACAATCACGAAATGATTTTACGAATGCGTGCGTTTAGAGACACCGGCGAAATTAATCCAGACAGCGACTCAGCAGACGCCACATTCTCCGGCAGGTCGTTTCGTATGGCCGACAAAAGGGAAAGCTCGACTGCCGCATTTGGTAACAGAGCACTTGGCATAGAGTGCTAAGCTGACGCCAGCAAGACATCGTGGTCGAATAACGTATGCTAAAAACTAAGTAAAATCAAATTTTGTAATGTAAAAAAACCGTATAACGTTGGTGATATACTAGCCTGAACGGCGATGAGTAAGGGCGTGACGGCTGCCACGTCCAGGGTCTTCTGTTCCAGCAGTTGGTTGTTGTACGCCACAGCACGCTGAATAATGTGCAGTACGCCCTTCTGCGAGGCGTGGTGGATCGGCGCCCAGCCATAGTCATCAGCGATGCCCAGCTGTTCATCGGGCAGTTGGTCCCACATCTGAACATCGATGTCGATCTGAGGTGCTTCGGCCTCCTGCACGGCGATACGACGCTGCTTCATGCGAGCTTTGGCCGACGCCTTGTGCTGACCGTACGTCGACTGAAATATGTTCAGATGCTGACAAAACCTGCAGACACAAACAAAGTCAATGTTCTCGTGGCTGAATCTGTCTTGGTTTTTATACTGCGAATTACGAAAATCGTATCCTTCGGTGTAGAACCTGTGTATGTTAAACTATGTTTCAAATCATTTATTAGTCCGCCCGAAAACGATAGTTTTCGGAAGGACTTCTGTTTTGCTGTGGTTTCTTTTTTTTTCTCGCCGCGTAATCTCCGAGCTCCGTCGGCCGATCGGCGCGAAATTTTGCACGATGCTCCTAAGTATGTTCGATTTTATAATCCCGGGCCGAAATTTTGAGGGAGCCTCCCCAAAAAAATTTTAGGGGCCAAAAACATACAAAATTTGGCCCGATTTCGGTCGACTTCAAAGTTTGGCGGCCAATTTCTTTGGAACGGATGAAGATATTCAAAATCGGTGAGTTACTTGTTCGACATCGATTCCTCCCGCGTTAGGCGAAACAAGTCCGGTGAAGTTCGGTCCAGTGACCTTGGAGATCTAGATGTGGAATTAAACCCACCGAAAGCGCATTTTTCGGAAGACCATAT
>Ga0056128_1001125_pt1 | contig 28554 bp, 18 predicted proteins | sample WorMetLIZISLAND2_FD_71113 | JGI IMG/M metagenome (GOLD analysis project Ga0056128, IMG submission 71113) | Marine gutless worms symbiont microbial communities from Max Planck institute for Marine Microbiology, Germany - Olavius geniculatus... ... | reverse complement strand
AGCCGGCCGCTGCGCCAGCCTGTGTTTGCAGGCTGTGCACGGTGGTCGTGCGGCAGGCGGCTCTAGTTAGTGACAAGACCAAGCACGTTAGAGGCGTGTACGCGAGACGCGCTATACAAACTGACGACCTTTACCTTTACCTTTACCTTTAGCACAAACATTTTCAATGAATAATTACTAAATGTTATTTTCTGCTATTGTTTTAACACTATTGGTCAGTTGTGTCAAAGTCATGTAGCCCATAAAATTTTGGTACTGCAATTTTTTTTATATATTTACCAATTTATTATAAAATTGTGCTCATGATAGAAAAAAGTAAAAAAAAATGAAAGAAATGCATCCTAAACAGTTGTCCCTCAGAAACTATGTCTAATCGAGATAAGTCTAGAAATACTGTATTGTACAATGAAAAAATGAAAACAGCAGCTTGTAAGTGCTAATACCATGCTCAGCAGTCAACAGTTAATGGCAATGAAATGAAAAACAACTCATCAGTATGGCATATATAGAAACAATTTTAAAGAACAACGTACGAAAGTGACTGACAAACAAAACATGAAAAAGTTTTGAACGTTAATTAACTTCTGAGTAATTTACCTTTTTGCATTTCTAGATTCACATAACTTCAGCCTATGCGAACCAAAAAGAGCAATCGCTACAAGTCACGATTCTATTACTGTTGCATAAAATGACACAGATCGTAAGTATTTACATCAAATTAATAAAAAAATCTCAGTTACCTGCTGATCAATTTCGGACTTGACCAACTTTCCATCTGCCCATTTTAACTGCTGTCTCACTTCCGCTGTTTTACAGTACGACAAAACACAGCACATCAAAAAACTACAGGAACAGAGTATCTCAGCACCAGGAGCATTGCTCAAGTCACAATGTTAACTTAGCTGAAAACTTGCGATGCAAATTATTACGACTGGCCAGTTCGGTCTCTAAATCTCTGATGGACACTAAGTCTAATGGTTAAACAAAAGTCTGCAAGACTTGTCTTCTTATTCTTTAATCCTTTAACTTTAATACAAATGAACAAAACCCCTTTTTCCTGAGACAGTGCGAGTAGTTTTTACACGCGAGAGCTAGCATAGCTGTAGCGCATATTAGCTACGGTAATTCTGTCTGTCTGTTCATCCGTCCGTCACGACCCGGTACCAATCCAAGACCAGGTGAGATAGAAATTTCGGGTGTTCACCATATTGTCTATTGTCTCTAGTATTTTGTGACAAAATTTCATACCGCTGGGTAAGGGGGATCCCCTCAAACGAGGGGAAAAAGAGGGGCACCGCCCTAAAAAGCATTATTTTACCGTTACAGGCTTGTCTAACGTGAAAATGGTTGCAGATAGGCACAGACATGCTGCTTATCATAACAAGTACTGGCATCGAGCTTCTCAGAAATATCAACATCGATGACCTTGAATGACCATGAACCCCCAAAACAGCGGGTTTTAGTGAATTTTTCATGATTTCAGGCTGTGACACGCATTTCAAGAGTGAATTACGCCAAAATGGCTGGAAAGAGACCGAAACAACCTGCATATGAAATTTTTAGCATTGAATGTAGATTTTAGGGGTCCAAGTCCGAACCTTCTACATTAAACGAGGGTTGCGCAATCGAGTATCAAAGAGCGGTACCCCTCTAAAATGTGGTTATTTGTCCGTTGTTGGCTTGTCTAGTGTGAAAATAGTTGCAGATATGCACAGACATGCTGCTTACCATAACAAGTACTAGCAACGAGCTTCTTAGAAATGTCAACATCGATGACCTTAAATGACCTTGAATGCTAAAAATATTGGTTTTTAGTGATTTTTGGGGCAATTTTTGGCTGCCAAAAAAGTGAATTGCAACGAAATGAACTGAGATAGACCAAGATTACTTGCAAACAGGAACTGCTATAGGCTCTCACGCGTCTCATGAGCATTAGCTCCAATTTCTTGTTTTAACGGCACATCAGCACAAAAAGGCCATTCAGTGCCATAAATGATTAAAAGCAGTTAAAAGCATTTTATGGTAAAATAGAGTACGAGTACACAACAGAGATGTATGGAAGTGACTGACGTACAAAGAATGATTTTGCACGTTAATTAACTTCCCATTGATCTACCACTGCTGCTTTCCTTGGCTCACATAATCATGATGACAAGAACCATTTATCGGCAGCAGTGGATAAATAGAAACAAAACTGTATACCGGTAATGAAAACACAAATGAATAACCAGAACAGGGTTTGTTACTGACATGTGCACATATTCAACACTGAAATATAGTGTACACAACCTATGATAATAATGAAAAACATGTGTTCTTAAAACATGCAATATGCTTGACAGAAAAAATTACTAAATAAAACTACTAATTTAAACATTTCAAACATAAGCAAAAAGTGACAACATTTGTCTAAGTAATTTGCAGGTCCGTTAGCATGCCTTGTTAAAATTTCAAAAACATATAGATACGGTGGCAATACTGTCCAAAATTGTATAACATTACAATAGTTATTATAAAAACAAATCAGGTCAATATAACTTGTTTGCACAATAAACATATTTAAAACAGCATAAAGATTAACAAATCTGAATGCTTTCTATTTCCAAAATCTTACTAAGTTTCAATGAAAATTAAAAATCAAGCAATGATGCCAATGGCAAACTTACACATGAAAAGCCCAATATTACATCGATATCGTTTCTCCATTAGTTCAGCCCTATGCTGATTCAGCACATTTGAAACCTGTAGTAAAACACCATTGTACAAATTAAAAATAAATTAATTTATAAAAACAAATACATTAATACACAAGTAAGAAAATTTTAGAACAATCTATTTTACAGTCACATTACCCGTTCAAGGTCATTCAAGGTCATTGAATTTGGCGCCAATCGAGAGCCAGTGTACGACTTCCTATTAGTGATTAATAGTAACCTAGACCCTATTTCACACCATTAGTCAGATACAGCGACTTATTGGCCAAAAATCTCAAATTCTGCCCACCCCCTGTCATTTAGCATCCTCGTTCGGGGTGACCTCCTTCGAATTTATGGGAAAGCTTTACGGTTCCTGAAACTAGAGTCTTCCAAGCAGCCGACGGTGAAGATTTGGTGATCCTAGCTTGCACCGTTTTGACTGATCCACCCGTGTGACAGACGGATGGACGGACAGAACTGCGATGGCTAAGACACGCTGAAAGCAGTAGAGCTGCTTTCGCACGTAAAAACTGACCATTATAATTGTGCATTTGTAACAGTAACGTTAGTTCTAATAATCTTCCCTATTATCCTCCAGACAGTCATTAATTTCAGAATGCTGTCTTATTGGAAGACAGAAAAAGACGCAAATAGTAAGACTGATATGATTAAATGATACAATGCAATAACCTAGATAATATATAGCAACAAAGCTAAAAACAACTAACGTACAAAGATGTGGATACAATGCAGCAAAAGTCAAACTTACAACATCTTTAATTTCATCAGCAGTTACAACTACCCCAACTCCACATTCCTTATGAAATTCTTCAATATTGACATCACTACTAGGATGATGAAGAAGATAATCCATTGCAGCTAGCAATCACAAAACAAAACATCTCTAAATGGCTGTTGAATGCAATGACTCGGTAATATATAAATAAATACAAAAATCTTTCTAGTTATCACAAAATCTACAGAACTTCAAACACCAAATAATGAAAAAATGTTTGAAACAGATTCCATCAACAACCAAACAGCAGAGCTGCAAAAAAAATCAACGAATACACATGATCAATCATAAAAAATATTTTTTGATATCTAGCCACAGTCATTAATTTTATACACAATTTATTTCCAGCATGGGTGTCCATTCTGACTGAGAATCCATTGTATTACATGACTCTGGAAAGAAGATTATGCTCACTAAATCTGTGCCTGAAAAACAGAACAAGCATTCAGAACAAGCTACGTTTTATCCCGATATGTTTGCAACCATCATCATACCTGTAAGTTGTGGATCGGATGCAATTTTCTTCTCGCTAACATACTGAGTGAGCAAAGCACGATGTTCAGTAATCTGAGCCTTCAGTTTAGCAGCAATTGTGTACAGCAGAGTACCAACTGTCTTGTCGATGCTGCCATGGCTAGCCTGTTGTGCCTGCAGTCAATACATAAACACAAGCACTTTCAAGTGTTAACATCAATTTACGCATCTCCACTTCCGGTTAGTGTGTACAACGATTAATATGCCTCTGTGTCAAGGCCGGCCTGATGGGCCATGTCCAGATGGGAAGAATGACAATTCAGTGCATGGAACACAAGGTGACTTAATGTTATGCTGTGCCTGTGATGAATTCAGGTTCCCAGTTTCATGTGAAACTCGCTTGAAGTCAAAGCCATCTAACAGTAGAGGCTAGAGCAATTCATCACATAGCATTCATGGGAAGAAAGACATACAGAGCATAGAGTTACACAAAATATATCTCAGAAGTGTCTACATCCATTAAGGACTATGCTCAAAGTGTACTACTTTTCTCAAGGAGGCAACTTTTAGGACTTTAGGGGGCAATCATTGTTCCACTAGAACTTGACCAGAAGTGTTTTGTGAATTTAAAAATGGACCAATTCATTTTCGACCAGGACTCAGCCCCAAACTCCACTGGGGATGTTATGCTGCTTCCCAGATCCTCCTAATACGCTGGTAGAGAAATACCCTGTCCTATTCCCTACTCCATTCATTGCATCAAATTCCATTCATCGCATCAAATTCTTCTCCTTTGGAAAATTTTCTATGCATATTCATGACTAAGGATGCCATCATCTGTCACTGGAGGCAATACAGCACTCAGAAAGGTTGACGTAGAAAGGGTTTGAGTCGACGATGAGAAGGGTCCCACTGTAAGGAGAGAGGAGAGGGGAGATTTGCGCAGTGTGTCCAAGGGGGATAGACGCTCATCCTTATCAACAAGACAAGATGATGACATAGGCATCAAACACACAGATACAAAAAAACATGAATAACACCTAAAATTAAATCCTACATTCATTGCCTAACATATTATCACTGTAATTTTACTTCCATCTTTTGTCTGATTATTCGAAATCAACATTAGTAGCCACACCTGCAGAATAACTTCTTTCAAAGTTTGACTCAAAGCTTCATTTTTTGCTGTTTCTTTCGCTCTCTGTTCAGTCAAACCGATCTCCATAAACAGCGGAATCACATCGTTCGCCATATTCCGGAAGAGTGTTTTATATTAAGTTTGCAAATCAACCAAGCTGAAAATATTGTTCACAACAACAAAAACACGTTTGACGCAACACCGGAAGTAAGTTTCGTAAAGAATTGATTGGCTGTAAAATGAGATTTTTAATAACATTATTAATAACAAGCAGTAAGTAAAACAGTGACTTTTACCAGCTACACCAATTTTTTGTTAAATTTTCAAAATTGCTAAAACGATATGGGTACAAATAACTATAGCGTATTATCCAGCATGCATTTTCTATTGCGATGCGATACGATACAATACAAAGAATGAACATAAATAATCGAATCGATCCACCACTTGCCCAGCACTAGCAACAGAACCAAAGTTACCAAACTGGAAATTCCCACCGTCAACCTGGTTGTAAACAAATATTGAAACGTGTGCCGTTAAAAAGATGGGGAAAACGTTTAAAAAGCGGAAACGTAGTACAGACACAGCAGAAGTTAAGTCTGCTTCAGTGGCTAAGAAACAGAAGCTACAAGATTTTACTGAAATCGAGTTTAAGGTTCTCTTGAAAGACGAGACAACGCTTGTTGACGGTGAGCATTTGAGCGATAATGTGTTTTAGGATCATAGGATTCAGTCACTGTCAGTGTTGATCTACCGGCGTTCACTGGCTGAAGTTGCGTATAATCACGTATAATCTATTGATTACTTAGGAAAGATTGATATTTTTTTCAGATGAAGTGCAGATTCTTTCGGAAACATTATATAGTCTTTGGTGCAAGGGTGCTGTTTCATGATGACAAAACACAGACTAAAACTAGGATGACAAACGTAGTTTGAACAGTAAAAATTGAAGATTGAATGGTTGTATTTGGTGTATCATATGTTTGCAGCACTGCAGAGATTTCGTTCCCAAGTCCAGCGATACCCGGCTGATACGCAGTATGACCTGGTTGCAAGCTATTGCCGGACAACCAGCGATTGCTCAGATATTCTGCAGCTGCTGGAGTCATTGGCAAAGCACTCGGATTCTGCTGCATCCGCACAGAGTTCTGACAATACTGCAAAGTCTGAAAAGGTGTAGTTATATTTTTCCGTGAATATTTGTGTGTGAATATTGTGAATGTTTGCTGTTCTATATCTGTCCTGCCAGTAGGTTGTTGAGGCTCAACATGAACATGTTGAGCTCACTCCACCTACCAAGCCAATGAGTTGAGGCTCATTGGCTTGGTGTGTGGAGTCTTTTTGCTTACTGGTGATGTGAGAGATGGATTATGTGTATTCTGCATAACAGCAGTGTCCCGTTTTTTTTGTTTTTTTTTATCTGTTACTGAACCATCATGTTTCCACAGACCTCTTTTGTCACATAATATGTGAATTCCAGTCTGTCATTCAGTCATGTTGTCACGTACCCAATGTTTGTTATACACTAAATAAGTATTATTTAATCTGTAGCTGTTGATGATGCTTTTGTAGACTTTTGCCTTATTTAAATGTGTGATGTGGGAGACAGTGATGTCAACAAGGCCATAAGATGAAAGACACTAAGGCTAAATCAGTGAGCGGCAAGGCAAGGACTAGAAATTTTGAGGTAGAGACCATTGCCAAGGCATAATTGCCTGGAACTTGTAAAAGTGATTTTACTAATGTGTGCTTATTGTACATTTTTTCTGTACATGTGACATGCACAGCATTGTTTATGGATAGATTGTGTTTTGAAGAACCAAAAAGTTGCTTTTGGCTTAACAACTGATGGTGGAAGATTCTGTGGTCAGCAGTGAGTGAATCTGTTCTGAATTTGTAGATTAGTCTGGTGCTGGATTGCCTTCAGCTGATTCTGGTGCGGGTTGCCGATGACCTGACCCAGTATCGGAGCAGCTCGGGCGTGACCTCGGTCATTCGCCGTATGCTGACTGGTGACTGTCTCCGGGCAGTTCTGGGTCAGATGCAGATTCACAGTCGAGTTCCACACATCAGGGCCGCACTGAGACTTCTGTCTACCATGACTTCATTGTCGGATGTCGCGGCTCGTGAAGTCATCGCTCACTTTGAGGCTCTACAACCGACGATGCTTCGCTTCATCTACCGGAAATCTGTGAGCGATTTATAGGCTTACGATGCCATGTTGTCAACTGATTACAAGTTTGATATTGGTCTGATGAAACTGCTGTTGATACTTCAGTCAGCTAGCTGGAAAAGCAAGTTCTATGTAATTAGGTGAGAGCCAGATTTGCTGTCACCAGTCCAGTCCACGCAACTTCTCGTTTGTATAACAACAACAACAGTTTTTTTTTCAACTTTTTTTGTGTCATTGTTAATGAGATATTTTATTATGCTAGGTTTTAAAACTTCCAAATTCATGAATTTGCATTTTTGGGTATGGATCTGGACAGTATCTCATAACTCAAAACTCAAGAAAAACTCCATACCAATCATATTTGTTCTTTTAAAAACTCAAAAAAAAACATTTGGTTCTATAGTCTTTTTCTGAAAACCCTGCTTTTTTAAACTCTGCAGTTTGCTGGTTCCATTGTTGCTGGTGAGACTGCTAGTATAAATGGAATTTAAGGAAAGTTGGTGCTAGATAAAAGTGAATATTTTAGGTATGTGTGGGCGTACGTTGTGAAGTTTGTGTGATTGTGTGCTGAGTTAAGGATCCGGAGAATGTGAAAATGTCTGTGATCCATTTTGTCATCTCTTTCCTAGTCAGTGGAGACAACTTTGTCATCAGGCAGCTTATGGATGTCAAAGGTCAGTCACTCTATAGGCTACTGTGTATTTTGCACAAGATTGACATGGTCAAAAACCATTTTACATTATTACCTCCACCAAGGAGGTTATGTTTTTGCCAGTTTTTGTCTGTCTGTCTGTGTGTCAGCAAGATAACTCAAAAAGTTATGGACGGATCTTTCTGAAATTTTGAGGGCATGTCGGAAATGGCACAAACTACCAGTGATTCAATTTTGGGGGTGATGCGAAAGGAATCCTGGATTCTGGATCACTTTGAAATTTTCGTTACTATTGCTTCCAATTGGGCATAGGGGAACCGCTGCAAAACCAAAGATGGTGCTGCCACCTAGCGAACAACATTGCCTTGGCGGAGGTGTGCGGGCTCTGACTGCTTTCTAGTGTTAACTTTATTGATGGTTTTATTGGGTATATTGCTTATTGGGGTTTTGTGAGGATTTAGGGGGGGTTTGTTGTGTTTATCATTTTATTGGTAATTTTGGGATTCTGATTTTTTGCTGACAGATGCCATGTACTGTCACGTAAATAAAAAAAATCGCTGATAGTCAACAGGCCCTCTCACAGCTTTGTGACTGATGCGAGCAGTGCTCATCTCCGTTTCCAAAGCCCCGAGCCAGCAGTGTGCCGCAGACGCTTCGCTTGCCGTATGGGATCACACAGTATTACCTGCCACCTGATACAGGCGAACCCATCCCTGCCTTATATATGGGAGGAGGGCCAGACCTTCGTATATTACTGTCGTAACCTTCCCGGCGGTGAAGACGGTACCAATTTGTACTGCTTGGTGAACAGAGGCACATGTGTGAACAACTTGCTTAAGTTGCTTAAGGGCAGTGCCCTGGCTCGGGGTCGAACCTGCAACTCCAGGGTTACAGGTTCGGTACGTTACCGTTAGGCTATCAAGCCACGCTTAATTCTGACTTTATTGGTTTAATACTCACCGAAAAATTTGCAGTAGCTACGAAATCCAAACCCAGTACGTCAGCGTAATAAAATGTGTCATTGCCAGTGACATGAGAAGCTGGAATTGGACCATAGTTAAAGTTCTAATTAACAATGTTTTCTGACGGTTTATCCAAACATGGTACCAGGTTGTTTTTTGGAGTAAGTACCCAGATATCTGGAGCCAGAAGATCAGTGTCAAATGATCAATGCCTCAAACAATGATTGTCTCTGAAACTTCAGCACTTACAGGATACAGGATAATGTGACTATATTAACAGATTACGCAGTTCAGCTTGCTGTCTAATCGATTCTGCTGTGTTGCTAGGCTTTCTGAATGCAGTGTTGACTTGCCTGAATGATTGCCGTGCTGACGCCATCATGCTTGTTTTATCAACATTTCATGAGAAGGTTTGTTATTCATTATAGTTCTGCTAATTATTTTTCACATGCTTAGCAGCTAGGCCAGTATGACAGGCCATTTTCGTTCAGCACTGCATGGTGGAGTAAACATTTTGTGTGATTATTTTCAATAAAGTACAGGAAAATTGTTTTGCAGATGATATTTTTCACATTGTATTTATGTGATTATCGGTCATTGTGATCAAGTTGGAATTTTTTGTGCTACTGCTTTTAGCGCATCTTAGCCATCGCAATGCTGTCCGTCCGTCTGTCTGTCCATCTGTCACACGGGTGAATCATTCAAAAACGGTGCAAGCTAGGATCATCAAATCTTCAAGTTTACCGTCAGCTGCCTGGAAGACTCTAGTTTCAGGAACCGTAAAGCTTTCCTATAAATTCAGAGGGGGTCACCCTGAATGAGGGTGCTAAATGAGAGGGGGGTACGGAAAAATTTGCAATTTTCAGCTAATAAGTCACTGTATATCAATAACGGTGCGAGATCAGATAGGGCCTAGGTTACTATTAATCACCAATAGGAAGTCGTACACTGGCTCTCGATTGGCATTGAATTCAATGACCTTGGATGACCTTGAACACCAAAATAGGGGTTTTTATGGATTATTTGGCAATTTTGGGCTGCGAGACACATTTTGATCTATTTAGGTAGCTCAGTGTTGGGTACAGTGAGTACTAGCAGTGAAGAACGAGAAAAAGATTTTGGCATAGGCACTGGCAGCTAGCTGAACTAGGCCTGTTGCGTGGGAGCTCATCCTCTTAGCAGTACCTTGAGCTAGCATTTAGCCCATGTCAGCCAGATGGCCGGCTCTATTTTTAATAGTATCTGTATTAGCAATGGCTGAGGTGTAAACAAGCATACTGCTTTTCTGTCGCGGGAAGCATTCTGCATTTTACTTCATGTCATGGTTTTGCAAAAAGTTCGAAAATTTGGCTCTGTCAGGTGGTACTCAACTCGGGCATCAGTAAGACAGCAAAGATACGTGTATTCAACAGTGCAACTCTGGTGGCACTAAGCAGACTCTATGTTTGGGGATCAACTGTCAAGCCTGCTGCAAAGATCGCCAACAAACGTCATTGGAAAACCGTGGACACTGTCCATTTTACCAATGTTTGCATGATTCCTGCATCAATTTGGCTTTAATAAAATTGAATAAGTGCTGTATGTAAATAGCAAATAACAACTTTTTATTTTCAGGTTTTTAGGTTTTGCTTCATTAAGTAGAATAACGGAATATAAGTATTATTTGCCGGATACTTCAATGGTAATGTTACTTTGCAAGTTTCCAACTGGTGAAATTTTACTTTAGTTGGATGAAATTAAAGTAATGTGTAAATATTCATTTGGCAAATTATACAATTATAATGTTACTTTAATTTTTTAGTTGGTTGTATTCTTATTTTATATTATAGCTCATATTACATTTTATGGTGTCCAAAGCAGCGTCAAGTAGTACTAAGGTAGCTGCCTATCCAACATTAAAAAAGTTGAAGGTTAGATATGTTTTCTAGTTCTTTGTTTGCTTTTTTAAATGTTTAGCAAAGTGTAGCTTAGTGCATATCTAACTTTGATGCAGGTAATAATTGAGACTGATATAAGCATCTATAGCAGGTTTTGGCTGCACAGACCAGATAATGCAAAGTGTTTTCTGGACTGTGGGGCCTCTTTTTTTATTGTGCATTGCAGTATTCAAGTTTGTTTGTTGCTGCATATAAGGCTTCAGGCTTGAATCCAGAAATATATATTTCAAGTTATGCAATAGGCAGAGAACCACATGCAGTTGTAATGCAGAATTCGTGATAAGTTTGTGTACATTAATGTCGGAAAATATACGAGTGCCCCCACATTTTTTCCGAACACAGGGTTTAAGTCTGATGCTGAGTAGTGATAATAATGGTGTGACTGAATGTAGGTCGTATTTTTTTACAGGTTGATGCATCAAGCTTAACATCAGATCAGTCGTCAGTGCGTGAAGCTGTCCATTTGCTTCTCATGTCACTCTGTACATCTGTCAAGCTTGGCATTGTTTTTCATGACAAATCTTTCGGATCATCGAAACAGTAATTAATACTTTTGCTATTTTTTCTTGATGGATAATCATGTTACAACTGTTGATGTGTGGTTTGTTTTTTCAGTAGTTGTAATGTGATATTACCAACTTCTGTTTTGCAGAACTTTTTTTCTGGATTGTTTGCTGCTTTTTATCCCACACGTTGACTAACGTGTATTGTAATTTATTTTGATACATTTTTTGTGAAATCTGGAAAGAATTACTGTCATATAGCAAGTTATAAATTGTTGTGTTGAATGATGCGTTTTTGTTCCATGAAGTTGCTTAGTAATTTCCAATATTGTGGCAAGCAAAGCAGGAGATTGTTTTAGTGACATTAGCCATCAGATGGAAAACAGTCGATTAGAATTTGGGGTTTTCCAGATTTGTGGGTTGTTATTGTATACCCTTATCACATGTTCACTAAGTGACAGCACTAGTTCTGTGAAATGTCGCAGCAGTGTATGGTGTTTGTACATGCTTCCTGTAATGTGGGTATTTTGACTGTCTGCTTCTTGCTTGTTTATTTGTTTGTCACTGTGTCCTGTACCAGCTTCTTACTTAAAAACAAAAAACCTTCAAAAACCAAAGTTTGTGTGAACTTTCTCCGGACCCACAGTAACTGATGTGTTAGTTAGTTTGTAGTTCAAAAAGTCAAAGGTAGCGATTGCAATTCCGGGATTCATTTCTCAATCACAGGATTCGGGATTAGGAAATTTATTATGCCGGAATCCAGTTTTGGGATTAGGTTTAAAGATTGAGCGATAATTCGTATCACTGTAGTAGTTTTTGGGATCCCAGGATTGCAATCACTAGTCAAAGACGATTGATGGTTAGTGTTGCGCTGTGCACTGTATAGCTAGCTGGACGGCAATGCACTGTGCAGCACTGGACTGACATTTTTTTCTAGTTGAATTTTCAAGGTGCTGTGTTGTTTTGCCTGATGGCAGGAACTCTAACCACGTGCTGACCAACTTCCTGTCCAATCTTCGACCCCCTCATGTGGATCCACTTGTGAAAGAGCTCATCATTGGGTCGTTGGTTGCATGTCCTGATGTACTGCATCGTTACTTGCCACCACTGCATCATCTCTGTCGGCCGAGGCCAACCCCGGGATATCTGGCTATGCTGCACTTTGTCAGACAGGTTATGGTTTGTTTTTAAATAGACTCATAGGTTGAAACAGTAACTTGATTAGTTATGTAGTAAAGTCATTGATAATACAATCTTTTTATTTATGATTGTTGACATTTCGTCAACCGCTGCTGCATTCTGCTGATCAATTGTCCATCAGGTGTCGCTATGATTGTTTACTGTTCGCCGTAGTGACACCTGGTGAACAGTTGTTCCAAAGACGGCAGCAGCGGTTGCCGAAACGTCAACAATAATAGAATAAAAAAGTTGTATTATCGATGAATTTACAAAATTTTATCAGGTTACAGCTTGCGTTTGCTTTTTTTGTACTAAATATAGCTATTGGATTGTTTTTACTATTTCTTCACTATTTCTTTTTTTCTTTGTTTCATCTCTCTTTGAGTGTTTGCTGCACTGAGGCAGGTTGTAGCTAATATTTGATTCCGCCAAGTATAGGATATATTATGTTGTATTTACATCTGTTACTCTGCCTGTCACTTGGTCTGCCTGTCTCTCTGTTCTGTTTGCAGGATTTTGTATTTTAAAAGTTGTGAAGAGAATTTGGTGAATTTTTTGGAGCGATGGCCCAACAAAAATTTGGATGCATTATGTTGGAAATGCATGTCATGCTCGGGATCTCGAAATCTGTGGATTTTTGAAGGATGTGTCTGTGTATAACTGAGTTGGGAAGCAATTCGTTGGGTAGCACAACTGTTTTGTTTTTACACAGAAGCTGTTGTCTGTCTAGTCATAATATTGGTCCTTATGCTATGCTCACTGTCAGTAATTAATGTTCTAGTTGTTGAAGTGTTTATTTCGTGGTGTTTTCGTCAGATCTACGAGGCCCAGTCGTTTCAGTCTCCAGTGTTGAGTGTGTCCAAAGTGATGATGTCGACGTCGATGCAGTCTGCGAGTGAAGTTGCCGAGATGATTCTTGCAACTCTGTTGCCTCCACACGACATCTGGGCAGCCTACTTACTCGCTGTCAAGGTCACTGGCTGGTTTTTTTTCTTTTTGGCTGAAAATATTTTGTGCTATATAGTGATTGCAATCATGGGATTGAAGGCAATTCTGGTTGTTGATCTTTCAATCCCGGGATGCAGGATTAATAAAATTGTAATTCCAGGATTCTGGCATTCCATTTTGAGGATTAAGCATACAGATTGGTCGTTATCTAGTCATCCTACAAGACTTATTTCATTCATAGGATGCAGTAGGTTTTTACCAGTAGGTATATTTGAACTATAGGGAGTTATTGTGACTGTCAAAATGCAATTTGCAGTGCACAGCAAGGACTTTTGTGTGAATGAAATATTTTATTAGATGGCTAGAATTGTTATTTTATCATCTAATGATTGAAAATGTACTTTTTTAATGGTAAATAAAATCCTGAAATTGGGACACCGCCAATCCTGGGATTCATGATTGGCAAAAGTGGCTGGGATGATGATTGCAGTATCATGGGATCCTGAATCTTGGGATTGCAATCTCTAGTGTTGTAGTGTGCTACAGTTGAAGTGCCTTTTGTTGAATATTCATGTTTATCAAATTGAATTTTTTTAAAGAAAGAAGAGTTAGAGGTGATTCTTACAACTCTTCTGCAATTGCATAGCATCTAGGCATGCTACTTACTCACTTTTAAAGTCACAGGCTTGCTTTTTCCTTGAGGCAGAAAAATATTTGTGGTGTAACGTATCATAACTTTATACACTGTGTCCGGTCAAAAAGTAAACCCCTAGACACTGTGCAATAGAAATGTCAAATCTGAACAAATCTAAATATAATTTTGTATGCTTAGTTTGCAGTAAATTGCTGAAGAGACCACAAAATTTTGTTGAAAAAATGTTTTTTGTGGAGTAATTATTAATTGTTGAATATTGATAACAAAATATCTCAATTACCAATACGGCATCACATAAGTAAACCCCTCTACATTTGCGTAACTTTGATAAACAAATCTAATTTTGGCAAAATTTTGCTTCAACAATGCATCATCAATTGGCAACCAAAGTGCCAAATTTCATTTAAATTTACCATTGATGCAAACAATAGTTACAGTGACTTTTGTAAGGTCACCCCAAAACGTGAAGTGTCCATTATTAAGCAACCATTTGATTAATCCTGGCAGTGTCTACGGATTGCGGGGAAATTCTGCAATAAACTTTTCAACACCATACACTTTGTTTGTTTTAGCAGTTTAATTAAAACATGATCATAAAATCAGAAAATGTCATTTTGTATTGTTTACGTTGATTGCATCAATAAACGTCACTTTCGATCGAGCGACTGCAGTAGGCTATGTAACGCCATATTAGTAATGGAGATGTTCAATTATTAATAACACCACTGAGGAATGAAATTTTTCAACAAAATTTGGTGATTTAGCAATTTATCCGTAATTAAGCACATAAAATTTTATTCAAATTTGTTCAGATTTAACATTTCTATTGTACTATTTTTAGGGGTTTACTTTTTTACTGGTCACAGTGTAGAATTGTATCGAATTTCCATTGCTGAAGTATGTTGTATTGAGTTTTGAAAATCAAATCAAACAAACATAATTACTTCAAAGTTGCAGGGAGTGTATGTAGGTGCAATCTCGTATTTGGTGAGCTTGTAAAACAGAAGCTGCAGTTTGGCACACATTTTTCAGATAGTTGTACAATACTGAATGAATGCCAGTGCCACTTTCTGTGGTGTTTTGCCACTGTTGGTTTTATAATACAATGTACATCTGACCTTCAGCAGTCTTAAGTGATTCTGTTATGGCGAACTGGTAAACTGGCTTAGTCTGTATTAATTTCACATTGCCAGATGAATGTTTTATGGTATGCTGTGCTGTGTTTCAACATTTATTTTCTTTCACAGAAGACAAAGGCCACAAAGAAGTCCACTGAAGATGACCACAAAGGTCAAGACACTGGAGCAGTCGTCGGTGGTACGTCAGCAGAGTCAGCGGTCATTGCAGACGAAGTGTTCAAACTGTTTCATCTGGTACTCAGACGAACTATGGCCACTTTCAGCCACATTCGTCGTCAGTCGCTGTGGGGAGCTACCGGCGAGGCTGTGATTGGCCAAGTTCGCGATTCTCTCACTAGAGTAAGCATCATTATTTTATTGCACGTTGTACACTGTTGTGTGGCTGTTGTGTGTTGTGCACGTTGTGTGGCTCAGTAATCTAACAGTAATGTGTTGGACTTGTAATCCTGTGGTAACTCAGAGGCGCAAGTTCGACTACACACCAGGACACTGCCGGGTAACGACCTTAGGCAAGTTGTACACACAGATGTGCCTCTGTCACCAAGCAGTGTAATTTGGTACCGGCTTCACCTCTGGGATGTAAACAGGCACACTGCGCGATAAACTGGCCCCGTATCTGTGGTCTTGCAGTGTAAAAACTGGTATCTGGCTGAGGGCCTTAGGAAACGGAGATCAGCGTAGCCCTATGGGCCGTAAGGCTCGGGAAGGACTTTACGTTGTACACTGTTTTTCCTGGTGGCAGCATTGATGCTGTTGTGCATTATGTGAGCTCTACTCATATTACTTGTTTTTTCATAGATACTCATGGTACAACTATTGTTATGTGGTATTTTTTTTCCATTAGTTAAAATGTGATATTACGAACTTTTATTTTCATAATGTTGACTTTTTTCTGCATCGTCAGCTGCTTTTTATCCCAGGTGTTGAGCAAGTTCTTGCTTTTTATGTTGTCTTCATGTCATCTTGCACTATGGGTCTTGCCCAGTGGCTCAGTGGGATAACAGTTAGCATGCTGGACTTAAGAATTAAAGGTTATGGGTTCCACTCCTGGTCGGGTCTCTATTATGGCTGTCTGTGTACGAACAAGTAAACTATCTTGGTATATAACCAACACCAAGGTCAACTCAGCTTTTTTTTCTTCCGGGGTAGGTAGATTGAGTACTGCCTTGCCTGCTTGGGGTCAAGGTGGGCGTGTCCACCTGTATTGGGTCCCAGGTAACACTTTGATCCCATATAGCAGGTGACACACCATATAGAGCTTCGTGATGAGTTACGGTAGCCATAAAGAGCCATAGATGGTCTTTTTGTTTACTTACTCATTTTTCCGTTTTGATAAGCTGTATGACATCTTTACTTGAAACTGGCTAGGCATAGAACAAACAAAATTGGTGTGAACGTTTTCCAGGGCAGTAGTAATCCAAAAGGTGATGGCTGCACAATGTTGGCACTGGCTCGACGTAGTTTTTAGCCTTTTGCATTTAGAATGTTTAGTTTTTATACAAAATGTGCTTTTTTGACTGATGAAGAGCCATCTCTTTAGTGAGTATTTTTGAGTATTTTCTGTTAGTAATCAATTTATATAAATGCACCTAAAGCGTCAGGTGACACCGTAAAGCAAGCAATGTTGGTTGACAGCTGTACTTTAATTGAATTACTGAACAGTGATCAGAGGCAATGTACATTAGCCTTATCTCTGTTTGGTCAAAGAGCAAGTGGGTGACTGTCTTGATAAGCAATTATTAGTTTTAGCAGCGTTCATTACCAGCCTAGTTCAGTTCACACGTTCTTCTGTTTGGCTGTTGTTTAAACAGTTTGAATGAAGTAATACTTGGTCTTCACTGAGCTTATTATATTTTGATGGATGCATAGTACTGATGTATGTTTGTCTTGTTAGGCATATCCGCCACTGGATCTGATTTTATCTGCAGCTAAAAGAGCTTTGGAAATTGATTCCACATCAAGCAAAGAAGACAAAGCAAATGGTACTGATGTTGCCAAAATAATCTTCTTTACCATTGATGGGTATAGTTGATGTTATGGCTAGATGAAATTCATAATTTGTTATATGGTGGGATTATTATATTATTTGCTTAACCAATAACCATTTGTTGAAATACTCTGCAAATCTTTGGCACAGTTGTTTGGGAAACATTAATAGCATTCAGCTTAAAACAAGTATTAGTTATATTAGTAGTAGTAGTAGTAGTAGTAGTAGTAGAAGATTTAATAGTTCTAGTAGCTGTTGTTGTTACTGCACTTATTCCTTCTACAGAGAAGGCAGAGGTCAACTAGTTACTGTGAATATTTGCAGTATCTAGGAAGCTGCCGGTTTATACTTTTGCGGCCCATAAGGAGGCAGCCTAGTTACAGTGACTACAAAATTGAAGTTAGTTACAGGATCTGTTCGTTTTTTTCTGTTTGTCAGTTGCATTAGTTAAAAAGCTATGGGTGAAATTCTGTGAAAGGTTGGTTGTGGCCTCGGTTGTGGCCCAGTGAGATTTCGATGGTGACCCAGAGTCTTTTTGTGAATTTTGGATCACAATCTGGGATGTTTAACCGTTAGCAAGTAGAGTGAGTGACAACTTGCAGTGCATCTCAGCAGGTTGTCAATGGATTTCGATGAAGTTCTATGGAGGGATAGAGAGTTGCCCATGTCAGACTTTTGTGTTGGTCCATTTTAGGATACAGATCCGAGGTTTCTGAATCCAAGTGTGGATCAGAGTCCATAATTTTCCCCAGGTGGCATTGCTATTGCAGTATTCCATCATTGATGTGTATAATGTTGCTGTGTAATTACAAACAGGTCTTCCTCATCTGTCATTGGTCGAGCAGCTTGCCACAGTGCTGAGGTTGATGTCAGCTTATAATGTTGTCCTGCCAAGTCTCTACGCTGCTGGCGAAGCAATGGACCTGCAGACACTGATGGATGGTGTTCGAAGTGCAGTATCAGACGATTCGTCAGCGTCAATTTTGACTTCGTCAACACTGCGGCTTGATCTGCTGCGGCTGGTTGCTGCAACTGATGTCTCAGCCAAACAACTGCTGAAACCGGTATGTGATCGTTTGCATTCTGATGACAACATCTAATTATATTTGAACTAGATTAAGACAGACAGTCAGTCAGTCTGCTTATGAGTAAGCAAGTACATTAATACATTAATTTATCAAGTACCAAACTCTATTAAGCTGATTTATGCTTTTGCTAGTTTTCTCTTTTCTCTCTGCATAGTTACCATTACTAGTGCTACTTACTGTTGAGAAATTTTTGTTGAGTAACTTTAGTCTCAGGTTAGGCACTAGGCGGGTTGCACAGGCATCTTTTGTGTCTTGTATTGTTTTTTCAAATTACAGGAACTGGATTATAATACCGTAGTTTAATCATTTATTTTGAAATAGAAGGCATGAAGTACATGTTGTGATGGTCTAACGTTGAGCTGATGTTTGTATTTTTTGTATTTTTTGTAGTTGCATAAACTTACAAGCACTGTTCATTAACTAAAGTTCATGTGTGTAACTGTAACAGGATGAAACTCAGACTGGCGGTAGTTTACTTAGTCAGTTATTGTTTATATCTTCGATGGTGGATTTAAGCCTGCGTTGTCAAGCCAGCCGACTGCTGCAGATTGTATGTTCTCACTCTTTTTTACGCTGGATTTTTAGGCCACATTAGCTATTCATTATCTGCTTTTCTGTTTATCTTTTTGTCTCTTTGTTTATCTATTTATTAGGTATTTGATCTCTCAGTTTCTCTATCTGTATATCACGTTCATGTGGTTTTTAACTTGAAACCGAAACATGTCAGAAAACCATCGAAATTGGTGTGAACATTTCGCTGGGAATCACTATCGACAATATGGTAGTGGTGTTAGGCAGTAGGGTTAGTATTAGGCAGTAGAAATGGTCGTTAAAACAACTGTATATTCTTGATTCTGAGAGCAAATTGGTTACACGATAGGAGATTGTCAGACTTGTCTACAGCAGTTCTATGGAGACAGATGTTTTGTTGCTGCAGGTCCTAAGCTGTGGAACGATATTTCAGCTCATCTGAGACAAACTGACATTAACTTTAAACAGTTTGGGTGGTTGCTAACGAGACATTTTTGTTCCGTGGCCGAGATTGTGGTGCATTCTGACTAACTTTTAATTTACGCCTTTAAGCTATCTTATTAGCTCTGTCTGCACATCTGCTTATCATCGCATCCATTCACTCCACCATATTTGTTCGGCTATCTATCTCAGTTGCCTTTTCCCTGGTTTGCTCCCGCTTAGACTATGCAAATTCTCTTCTCCTCAGCACCACTCAGAAAAAACGTTTTCCACGTGACCAAAACACACTTGCTAGAGTCATTGCCAGTCACACTGTCCCCCATGGTACCTCATTTGATATTTCTCATGATCTCCATTGGCTCCCGATTGATAAACACATTGAAGTCAAACTTGCCACCTTGATGTACGACATTCTCAACTCCTTACAACCTGCTTATCTACATTCTCTGCTTAACTGTCACACTCCCACACGTTCTCTGCGTTCTGACAACACCAATCTTTTGGTAGTTCCACGTGTCTGCACAACCTTTGCCTCTCGCAGTTTTAGCATTGCAGCCCCCACAGTCTGGAACTCACTACCCTCTAGCATCCGCAGTTCTACCTCTGCAGATACTTTCCGTAGCTTCCTTAAAACCCACTGCTTCCAGCAGGCCTACTGCTCCCTCTAGCGGCTCAGCCAAGTGCCTCAGATTCGGCCACTGGCTGACGTTGTGCACTCTAAATATGCACTTACTTACTTACTTACTTACTTACTTACTGACTTAATTATTTACTTACATTATAATTAATTGTGTATTAGATTCTGCTAAAGTCCGGCTTATTTGTTCAATCTCATTCGGAGGAGTTACTGATTTGGTTAACTCATCTATTAGCCTGCGTGAATACGGAACATTGCATAGACTACTTTGTGGAATGTCTTGCCTGGCTGTCCACACGTACTGCCAGTGACTATATTGACTGCATACTGGAGGCAGTGAGTCTGTCTGCTGCAGTGAAACAGTCTACGCAGCAGGTGCCCTCGGCTCAACCAATAGCAATTGAAGGTTGAACTTGCATTTATTCTGGACATTTATGTAGCAAGCTCTGCTAGTTTAGTCCAGCACCTAAACTGAAAAACGAAACTGTTCCAAGTGAAGTGAGGGAAATGGAACAAGTACGAAAATGAAGTAAATTAAAAACCGAGTAATAGCATTGGTGATTGGGTAATTGGTTGGCATGCCAGCAGTCCTGGTTATAGGCCCTATACTGTTGCACGGAATTTGCTATTTCTTCCCTAACTGTAGCCATGGCCATGGTCATCGCCAGTACATGTACGACATTGCTCGCTAAAGGATGATGATGATGATGATGACGAATTAACTTTAGCGTGGCGTTAAGTCCTAAGACTACAAGGACACGTAACAATATGCCTAAACAGTGAAGTCACGTAATAGTAGTTAGTGCAATTAGACGTTGTTAGTCATGACTGTAAAACCAGGCAAAAAGTTTGGTTTTCAGTCTGCTGTACATTATGGAAAGAAGAAGAAGAAGATGGCGAGGCTGAGTTGGTCCAGATGGCTTAATTGAATGACAAGACAGTATGCCCTTGAATGCCATTTCAGTACTCATCCCACTTGCTGTGGAATAAGTTTGTTGATGTGACTGGTGGTGTTAACATTGGACTTAAGCCATGTCCTTATTAGTTGTTATCAGCAGTGAGAAGTTTTTGGTTAAAAGTAAACATGTTATTGTTGTATTATTTGTGAGGCAATCTTATGCTGATATGGTGATTTAATTTTTTGCGAGTATTGTATATTGTTTAAAAAAACTTTAATTATAGTTGGTAGTAATCATCATATAATTTGTTTTATTTTTTATTGCTTTATTATGCTGCAGACATTATGAACGATGACGAGATACCATTAACGATGGATAATTCCAAGTCTGGAAATTCCAAATCATCATCTTCCGACTCGGTGTTAGTGATTTTCTGTGCAGCTTGTTATCTGTGATATTTTTAAAATTTATTTCAACATGATGTATGACCATTATTTTAACTGCTAATATATCTGTTTACTGTTCAGAATATATTTGTTGACAGTTAATGAATCTGGTTGAATCATCGATATCGGTGTTTAGGTTTACGCGTGGATGAAATCCACACATACTATTCCATAGCATTCATTTTGGGAAGAAAATTGCTATCTTTTTATAGTGAGAAATAGTGCCGTCTTTTGCCAGTTCACTTGGATTGTGAGCTAAAATTGAGGGGCATTTTGTGCATGACGTCTACATGTATTTCTGAAGAAGTGGTTTACTGGTTGGTGTTAACTAGTATGCTCATGATATCTGCCTTGTTGTTTTGTCATATTTGAATAATTTGAATTTGATATTTGAATACTCAGCAAGTATATGAGTTGTCAGAAAAATAAAATGCAGGTGGCATTTTTGTGGCCCAACATGTGGAGTAATTCGCTTCTCCGTTTGTGTGTGTAACAGCCTACCTTTCAGTGGTTTGGTTATTGCTGCTTTAGAAGTACTGAGTACTTTTAAGCCTTCAGGTAAATCTCAAAGGTACTTTTCACTTGATATAAAAATTATATTATTGTGCAGTGTCTATTGTTAAACAAACACTGAAGTAGTAACATTAGTTGTAACATTAGTAACAGCAGCAGCAGCAGCAACATCAGCAGTTGTTGTAGTAAGAGTAGTAAGAGTGGTAGTTGTAGTGGTAGTTGTAGTTGTTGTTGTTGTTGTGGCAGTTTGTCATGCAGTGACTGCATTTTGAGACAAATACTTTGGATATACAAGGAATTCCCGTGTGTTCAGATACTCTTGAAATACATTTGTGGCTATCTGTGGATTATACCAAAATGTCGCTGATGTTCTGTCTCCTGTTTTGCACAAGACAAATGTAATTCTTTAGCTGTCAGTTATCCTCAGCCACAGTCTGGTCAGGTGGGTAATATCTCACTTGTTTGAAAGTCGTGGAAGTTTTTTTTATAATATCAGCTGAAAATCGGCAGCAGAATGCCAGTCTGAATTTGGTGACTCCACGGACATCACAGATGTGTTTTAGGACTCTAACAACTGGGTGGAATTTCACATTTCTTTGGGGCATTTGCTGTCTCCTTATGTAGGCACCAGACTAGTGATTGCAATCTTGGGATTGAATTCTCAGTTTCGGGATTGGGGATTAAGAAATTTGTAATCCCGGATTTCCGGGATTCAGGATTGGCAAAAATGGCCAGGATTCAATATCTCGGAATTGCAGTCCTTACACTAGACTGATGGGCTCGTCATGACAACAACAGCAACTGTTGTAGTTTATGCTGGCACTTTCTGTGGGCAATTTTAATAAGGTGATTATTAAATATCCCTCTTCACCTTAACTGTGTCACTACACTACGTTGTGAAATATAAAATTTCAGTGTGGTGAAGAAAATATTGCCGTGTGACAGATGCAGTCATGCAGTTTGTCGACAGCTGCATGTCAGATATTTTGTATCATCAAACGTCACCTCTGCCCATATGTCTTGCAATCAGCAAGATGTCTGCTCTTTCTAAGATTCATCATCTCAAGGCTCTGGTTTACCATCTTCTACCACCATCTTCACAACAGGTTATCACCAGTCTCAACATAGCTGCAGTTAGTGTTAGGGGAAAGAATTTTAAGAACATTTGTCTTTGTAAGCTTGACCCTCCTTTCATTTGACATTGGATTGATTATCAATTTTTTTAACACAAGTATGTTTAAGTGAATTTTAAGCAAAGTTTGTTATTACTTTATCAGCGACACTGCAGTTTTTGTAGAGTATGTAAATATTAACGTCAATATCATTTTCTTACTGATCTTTGAATGTTTATTAAAATAAAGAATGTTATAAAGTACAAGAAATATTTTAGATTGTGACCAATCTAATGTACTCCTCGCATGCATTGTTTTCTCCTGTACTCTTTTAATTGCTTTTTAGTTCCTTTTTTTCACACCGCAAATAATGTCATTGGTCACGTAACCATTCGACTCCCGGGGGTCGACTTCCTATCTGTGGTCCATAGTGACCATGCATATATGGAGATATGGCCGTTTGAAGTTCTTGCAGGAAGGCTCTTCCAGGAACAGAGATCGGTTGTCAGTCGGTTGGTCCTCAATATTGCACTGATCTTATATATGCCTCTTCGCTACGTTAGGAACGTACCGCGCGAGGAGTAAAAAAGAAAACATTTAAAATTTTTTTTTTTTATTAGAAAGTTATAAAAAACATTTATAGACGTTTATTACTACTGTGAGTTGTCAAACACTGAATACAGGATAAGGCTTAGCAAATTTTTTGACAAGTCAAATGTAAAATATTAAGACCCATATAGAAACTTTTGATATTTTACATTTGGCTTGTCAGAAAATCTGCCGAGCAACGGGTACATGAGATATGCATTCAACGTTGGAGTGCTTTTTTCTAAAGGACTCCTGCAATTTACTGCAGAAAAAGTGTGCTGATATGAATGAGTTTGTGAAGATATGATCACTAAAGACATTGAAAAATCACCACTTTTGACAACCACATTGGCTGCAAGACAAAACAGTTGGGTTACAGTCATAAAGGATACGAAGATTTCTCATGTTTTTTCATTGACAAATAATTTAAGTATTGATAAATTTTGACGAATTTATATAACTTATTGGTTATCGTTTCAATCTGTTAGTCTATTTGAAAGATATACCGTTGTTGTGTAGGAAATGCAGCGACCTGACGTTCAATTGGACCAAGTTTTGTCAAGCGACACGTTGAAATGTCGACTTGAGCATAAGTTTCTGATGGGTGATGATAACGAGGTTGCTGACGTCATTCAGAAGGTGGCGGCACTGTCTGCTGTTGAGTGTGCCGATCTTATATCACAGCTGCTTACTTACTTTGAAGCTTTTGTCACTCAGATCAAAGCTAAGGTGAGATGTGTGGGTGAAATTATGTGATTTAGGGTATTTAATCATTTCATTGTGGGAAATTCATCTGACTTCTTATATAACAATTATTATATAATATCCACCAGTTTGTGTTGTGAATATTATTATAGTACTGTACATACAAATTTTGTGCCAAGTCAGCCATTGAAAGAATCAGTGAGTGTCTGGCAAAGACATGGACAGGAATTTAGCACAATGTTTGTAGGCCTCGCTTGTTAAAATAAGTTTTATTAAGGAGTGAAGTTACCTATGTTTTCAGAGCTAGTATTCATCATGTTTTCATTTTTGTAGTTATGCTAAATGTTTAATTGTGATTTTTGATCTGATTCATATGCTCATTGGATATTGTTTGCATTAGCTTACAGTTTGACACTAGTAATTCTATTGTGTTTTCTGGCTGCTAGAAATCTGTGGGGAAGAAGATGATGAAGATCTTACAGGTTTATCTGGAAGTAATCGCAGAAGCATTTGAACGTTTTGGTGCACTAACTTCCAAACAGAACACTACAGAACAGACAGCAAATGATTCTGCTGCGACTTCTGATAACTCTGATGACTTTGACTCTAGTTTCCTGCAGCCGTCGGAAGAAGATAACTACGGTCATCTGATTACCAAGTTGTTCCTGAATGACTGCTTCGTTGATCTGTTACTGATCTATCTCTTTGAGAGTTTTTGTCCTTCTGCTGCAGATGAAGCTGTTAAGAATCTACCAAAGCTTGCCTCGCTTGTGGTGCAGATGTTGTCAAAGTTTGTGCAGAATCTGGTGAAACGGTTTCCAGTGGAGAACAAACAGCGAGTACAGATTAGTGAGCATTACAGCACAAGACTGTGTGCACTCCTGGAAGATTTAGAACACAAAGACATTGTCTGTTCAGCAGATTTTGCGGATGTTATAAGTTCGTTTGTGCCTCTGTTGTCTTCGTCTGCATTTCTCCAGTTGTTAGTAGTACTACTCCACTCGCCGGAAGACTGTGTCAAACAAGCAGAAGATGGACCATGGACATTGTCTTATCGTGGAAAATTGGTAGTCAGCATGCTACCATCAGTCGTCGATCATGTGGACTCATTGGTGCAGCCCGAAGCCTTATCTGGCATCAGTGGAAAACTGTGTGCTGTGTTAAAACTTGTTCCGTCTGATGAAGTGGTTTGCGATTCACTCATTTCAGTTGCTAAGCGGATGCCGCCGTTTGCATCCAGTGTAACGCAAAGTGTGGCGTCTGCACTGCTGAAGGCTGGTACTCGGCACTCGTTGAATTTAATGATGGCACTGGCTGCTGACAGCGAGAACTGCAGACAGCTAGTAATAGGCTGGTTTGCAGCACACAAGATCTGGTCGCGTGCACAGTCTTTGCCACTGTATGCCGATGTCGCTCTGTTTGTACTGAAAGCTTGCGAGAAAGGTTAGACACTGACCTGCTTTTTTCTGTTTTTGCTTATTTGGCTAATATTTAAAAAGCAGTGTAATTTATTTACTAAAACTTGTTCACAAGATTCATGTTCAGTGTCTAATATAGGCATTGTGGCAGTCAACAATTGTGCATAGGCTTAGTTTGTGATTACTTTTAAAACGGTAAACATTTGCAAAAACTTTTTTGGAATTGTTTGCATCGTATTTTATGTGTAACTATGCCTTGAACATTTGCAGAATTTTTCCGTGTTATAAGGTTTTTAATGAAATTCTTTTAGATTTGTTAATGTAGAGAATTAAGCGGACAACATTTGCAAATCATTTTTGCACTGATGTTTTATTTTGCGGATAACCATGGATTGGGGTTGAAGATTAATGAGAGAGCTGGATTGTAACATATTTTCATTATTTGTAATAGATTGCATCATTAAAAAAATTTTTTAGAAATTTATTTATTGACATGATGGCTTTGGTTTCATTGGTTTGGAGACTGAAAGGTCATCTGGCTTATAAAATGTTCTGCTCCAAGAATGTTTAAAAAAATGTTTCGCAGATCTGAGGCGTGATTTTATTTGTCTGATTGAACAAAAGTTGAAGCTTTGGTTTTGTAGCCGTAGTCTTTCTGATTTCTGTAATGGAACCAATAGTAGTTCGCGTAATAATCTTAGGCCATTTCAAAAAATTTAGGATTGATTGATTGATGATATAATTTTGGATTGATGTAATGTTGTCATGAGGTACATTATACGATGAATAATAATCAGTGTCCCAAATTGGTGTGATGTGTTTTAGAAGGAGCTGGTCTGGATCAATTCATCTACCAGCTGTACTGGCCTTACACTGTGAAGTGCCTCGGTGACGTCAGTGGAACTGTGACTGGTGCAGTGTCCGCATTGTTGCTGTATTTAGCACAGCATTTTGCTAGTCCAGGTAACATGTCCGAGTCATTTTTACGCGCAACAGTCTTTGCATTAGCCGGGCTTTTTTTGTTTCTCTAGCGATATCTCTAACCACCACTCGTACTCATTTTGCCTAGCTACATCGGGATGGCCAGGCCGAGTTGGCCTAGGTGGCTTGGTTGAATATGAAGACGTCATTTGGCATGCGCAGTTGCGGAGTCAAACGATGCATGGTGCTACATGGGTTGCCCGACTGACGCCCAGGGTAAAGGGAGGTCGGACCCTCAGCCAAAATATGTAATTGCAAATTTATGCTTCTACCTGGTAAATACAAACAAAAAGTGATTCCATTTTTTACCAAATTACTTAGATACTTGTTTTACCACTTACAGTATTGCATTTAATTTATTATGTAGTCATTTTCATAGGCCCATTATGCGTTGTGCTCGTCTGGATCCATTCAGTAGTTTATCTGTTTGCCTGTCCATCCATCGGCCTGTCTCTTTTTGCTATACAGACTCTTGTCTCAATGGTACGAGATGCCCAGAAAAGCCAAAATTGGTGTGAACGCTTATCAGGGCAGTGGTAACTGGTGTGGCAGTTTGCAGGTCGAAAGGTCAAAGGTCACTGTAGGTGTTTGCGATGATTACGTGGCATTGGTGCATTGTTATTTCGAGTCTGTTGCTTGCTTGTTTACAGTTGAAACACGGCTTGTTTCAGGTGAATTGTCTGTCTGCTGGCAACGTGTGTGGTCTGCGGTGAATGAATCATACCCAGTATGTCCTACACGTCTGGGTCTGTTAACCAGCCTGGTACCATTGCTGCCCATACATGGAACCAATACAGCAGATGACAGCGGAGAGGTAGTGACACAGTCTAGCGCCATTGCCGATCTATGTTTTACCTGCGCCCGAGCTCTGATTGGTTCTCACATTGATGACGTCACTGATGATGGTTACATTATATCAACCATGCTTGCTGCTTTGGTAATTACTGCTACTTACGTACAATAAGTAAATGAAGGGCTTAGTGGTATAATTGTTAGGATGCTTGACTTACAATTAAAAGATCACGAGTTTAAATCCTGGTCTGGTCACTATTAGTTGGTCATTACTTGAATAGGTGAATGCTTGCATACAGGTAAAGTTTTCAGTATATAACCAACACTACAATGAACTTAGCCTTCCATCCCTTCAGGGTAGGTAAATGGCCTGCTTGGTTGGGGTTAAGAGGGGGCATGTTCACTATGTCGGGTGTCAGATATTGCTGTGTGATGCCATATGACAGGTGACACTTGCTAGCTTTGTGCTGGGTTTTTCATATACCTTTTAACTTTTTTAATCTTTAAGTAAGTAAGTAATTTAAATTATAATTTAATTGTAATTAATTAATTGTAAGTAACTAACTGTAAATAACCTCAAATCTTTCTTCGTTCACTAGTGGAATGAAGAGGGGAAATGTTTGAGCTGACATCTAAAAGTCTTGGATTTCGTTTAGCACATCTGTTGTGCATGTTGATTACTTTTGCTGAGGAAAATATATTTTTTATTGCGGTTATTTCTGTGTTGCTTTAGAAAGTTCAGAGCAGTTAATTATGCTTGTAAGAAAGAATGCCTGCGTGGTGGGGATGTTAGACATATTCAGGGTTTTTTTCTGGGATTTTATAGCTGAGGGTATCAAACTGAGGGCATAGAGGGTCTGGCCTGGGTAGATCTAAAGTCTCTGATGAGGAAAGATTTGATGAGCTAGTGTATTATTACGCATTATGTCTATATGTCTATGCTTTTATTAGGTCTATACACATGCAGGCAGAAAAAGCGTGGCAGCTGACTTTCTTAAATACATACATAATGTGGTAGAAAATGACACAGCAGAATCTGACTGTTTTTCCTGGGAGTTTTTAACACCCCTTGTAAGCTGAGGGGATACCAGGAGAGGAAGCCAGGGGGGTGTTGTATGGGGCTGTGGAAACTCTCTGGGCATGTATGTGTGTGCGGGGGGGGGG
>Ga0056128_1001124_pt1 | contig 28580 bp, 16 predicted proteins | sample WorMetLIZISLAND2_FD_71113 | JGI IMG/M metagenome (GOLD analysis project Ga0056128, IMG submission 71113) | Marine gutless worms symbiont microbial communities from Max Planck institute for Marine Microbiology, Germany - Olavius geniculatus... ... | reverse complement strand
TTTTCAGTAATCGAGTTATAGCAGTTTGGAACTCTCTGCCTGAAACTGTTGTGACAGCCCCAACAATAGACATTTTTAAATCTTTGCTTATGAAGCTTGAACTGCCTATAGTTTGATTGTAATAGGTATTAGTTTTATTTGTATTTGTTCTATGTATTGCCTATTTTTCTTTTTTTAACAGGTCACATATTAGAGGCTTGCCCTTTGTGTCCTTTATCAGACCACATGCACTATGTTACTGATTTTATGTTTGTAACTTCGTCTGGTATGAATTAAATGATTGATTGATAAGTTACCCACGACTCACAACACTAACTATGATCCGGCCCTGACTGTGTAGAATCGTTATCGTGACCGTTTGCACAGAGTTTTACTACTGGACTACAGATGAAGCACCATAACATCATCATGCGAGTCCATCATGTAAACTAAACTAGGGTCGACAACCGGCAGGCGCCAGCGTGTGATGATGACGGCGGCGGCACGGTAGTTTAGGCCTACTTTTCAAGGGTCTGTCTTGCACCCCACCCCTCTCGTCCGTCCGCCTATAGGTTAGCTCACTCCGGGACAAATTGTAACCATTTGCGACAAGCGCGAGGTCGTAAGTCGCTGAGTAGTGGCCCAGCACCGGCGCCGTTCGTCCCCATGGCAACCACGCAGGCACGCCTGTCGCTGCAGCATACCGCGCGTGCGGAACTGCATGGTTTATAGCTACGGATCCGCTCGGAAACGGTGAAACCGACGTCGCTTATCTGCCAACGCATAAAAAACAAGGCACCGCCCGCGAACTCTTGACCGTATCTTCGTTAAATACTGACCGACTTTTGAAAATTCCGTCGCCGGAGAATCGGCAGGAAATTTGCAATATAACGAGCGATAAAAGTATCGCTCAGGGCTGCCGTAACCGTGTGAACTTTGGCCACATCGGGACTTATTTCATTGATAAGACAAACAGTGTCAGTGACACAGTGTTAATGATAATAATTAACAGCATCATCATCATCATCATCATCAGCAGCAGCAGCAGCAGCAGCAGTTGTGGCATGCCGTGAACTGAGCTTCTAGTGGTCCATCAATCAGTTGCACTGGCTCAGTCACTAACAATGGCTTCTATTCCCCGAAATCTGGAATCGAAATCGGGCGCAACTTACCTCCCACTTTTGGACTCAAGTCTCCCCATTTTGGGCTTGCGTCCTGTCCTCTTTTAGAGGGGGGAGTTTTGTTATGTAGGTTGCCCGGTGAAAAACATGGAGGAAGGTTTGATCTACACCCTTAACAAAATCCCCCTCCCCCTATTTTTACTTGGTGCAAGCTGCGCCCACCAGGTATAGGGATAGAACTTAGAAGAAGCTACTGCTCGCTAATGACTTCAATAGCACTAGCGCACTGCGCTGACCACTCGGCGGCGCGCCGCAGACGCTGCTGCAGACGCTGCCGCTACACACACAGGTGCTCGTCCACGTGTGGTCTAACACGTAGGTCTACATAGGCCTGATGGCCAGGTGAACCGTAGTACGTTCTCAATCTAAGCAGCGTCTAGCCGTTTACGTTCCATTCCGCCTAATTCCTAATCCGTAATCTTAAGCGTAGGCGCAGGTAAAACGGCATAAGACGAAATTGGAGGACGGCCGTGTCTGCATGTTATATTATCGGCTAAACTTTGCAACGAATTCATTCGAGGAAAAGTTGGTGTAATAATTCCGGGTTTAAAATTACCCTATATAGCAACGTGTCGTTGGTTTGCTTTCAAAGGTGTTATCCAGGCCCAGAATGTCCCACAAAACAAAATCCACAACGGCGGCTGGGGCTTCCCTCAGGACCCACTGACAAAGGTACAGCACTCAGACCCTCTTGCCAAATTTAGAAGAAAGGACACCCGGAAAAGAAACGGAAAATAGGCCTAGGGAATAAAAAAAGGTGGAATGGGTGTAAAAACGGAAGAGAGGGAGGAACGGAAAATTTGTCCCAAGCGTATGGGGGATGGCGCCCTTGCTCAACATAATGCATGAACGATTGTAGCCAAATGCACCGTTGCAAGCTGATAGGTCAACTGTTTGCATGATTTGCTGCATGAAATGGATGACTATAAATAAATCTGTCTGGTCATTTTAAAGTATCCTTCGGAACGTTGCGAAGCTCAGGTTAACTCAACCTCATACCGTTACGGGATAAAAGGCTAGTGTGGTCAAATGGGGCGGAATGTCTGCATGCTGTACCGCGGGTCTATTATTTTGTTGGCTAGCTCGGGAGCGGGGCAGTAGATGGCCGCATAGTGCGCCGCGGTATTATTAACTCATGCCAATCAGCTGCCACTTCCGAGATTGTAAAGTCTTCTGATCAGTGAGTCTGGCTTATGTGGCCTAACTATAGGCAGAAAGTTGCCATATCTGCTCGTTTACACGTTATTGTAACATTTTGATACCCGTTTACTAACTACAGCAATGTGCAGCAGTAAATTTTGTAGTTCTTAAAACATTTGTTCTGTAGCAGGTAAAACCATGTCTGATGTGATGGCTGAATGCTAATATTGTCTAACAAGTCTCATGGCAAACACTGTGCAGTTTGTTTCCGCCTCTCCTGGAGGCAGCGGTCTGTCAAAGTGAAATCTACTGAACAGGTAGAAGACTAGCCTGTAGGCGACGTGGCTCGCGACTGCAAAAGACGATATTCGAGCTGCGGACAGACAGACATCGTCGCATGCAGAGTCGGATACAGACATGCTGTCTGACAATAAGAGTTGCTTATAGCAGTCGCAAGCCAAAAACATCGAGTGAGACGCTCTATATGGACAGACGGACGGACACTTCGGCGGCACCTCAGTGTAGAGCAGTAATTGATAAACTAATGTCAGCTGTTAGCAGCAGCAGCAGTAGCACGTGCTGCTGCAGTTCAAGAGTTTCAAGACGTGGACAGGTGACGTGATCAGTCAGACGGACGGACGGACAGACAGGTGGTGAAAGAGAAATGTGTGAGTAATGTGGGCGCGTCCGTGGGAGGTACATGCTGTATGCATCGGGTGCTCTGTCAACACGACCCACCCGCCTCTTTGTGTCGCATATTTACGCTCACACTAGCACTATGTCTGCAGTGGTATAACGGGTTGATAAGTTAACTCCACGGCTGTGCACTAAACACGTGACCAAACCCGTGACAAACGTAGACTACACGACCGACTGTCGCCAGACGTAGAATCAGTGTCGGTTAAACCACTGTCTGGTGTGGTATATAAGTTCGCTTAACACTGACTTATTGCACTCCAGACCGTGGTTCAGCATAGACCCTAAGGCAACAGCGTCATTTCCAATCAGTCGTTGAGCTATGCAGACGCTAAATTTTCAATCGACAGTCGGGCGCCGCACGCTGATAAAACTAGGTCGGTCAACTGCACCTCACTATTATAGGGCGTGTACCCGCGCCATGCCGATCCATTATCTGGATGACGTCCGAAAGTGCACGAAATATTGCAAATATCCTTCGTATGTATACGATTTTACTTAATTACTTGTTTTACTTAGCTTACTTGTGTTTTATTTACTTCTGTCTGTACTTTGCCGAGATACACCACAAAATGCATGATATAACATGTAGGCCTACATGTAGCTGATAATGATAAAGAGTCTGGGAAAATGACGTGTATTTTATGATAAGCAGCATGTTTGCGTGTGCCTGTGACGTCCGAAAGTGCACGAAAGTGCAACCGTTTTCACGCTAGACGAGCCAATAGCGGTAAAATAACTACGTTTTAGTGGTACCCTATTTGACGCCCGCGTGCGCCGGCCTTCTTGAACCTAGGGAGTCGCAATTTGGACTGCAAAAATCTACGTTTAATGCTGAAAAATTTATACTCAGGTTGTCTTGGTCTATTTCCAGCCATTTTGGCGCAATTCATTCTGGATGGATGGACACCTCAACGATGGCTAAGACGCGCGCACATTGTGCTGTGGCGCGTAATAATATAGCCAAACTTTCAAATCGAAACGGTCTTTACGAGTGGAAGAATAGTAAATTTTAACCTCATATGGCCAATAAGTTCATTTAGTTCGTCCGTCGTTTCCGAGAACTCCGTAACGTTCTACAAGGCCGTTTTTAGAAACACCGCCAGGAATGTAGATAATAGTCTAGAAATAATCTGCCGCGCACTTGTCATGCAGCAAAATTCCGCAAACAGTTGAGATAACAAGTAGGCCCATACACTGGCTGGAACATGCAACGGTATATAATGTAGGCCTACACATAAGAGGTCAAACAGCTTACAAGTGCTGCAGACAGACAGACAGGCGCGTATTAGATATAACATTTACACAGCCATGCAGTTTGCAGTTATCAATTTTTCGATTCGGTCGCGTAGTGCTAAAAGTTGGTTATAGGCTTACACTGTACTCTAAGCTGACTGTCACACAGGTCCTACATAAGTCGTACTAATTATCCGCGGTTAGAATATAAAGCAGCAAAGATTTTTTGGAAGGTTTTGCAATTGAAAAAGTTTTGTATGCCACATGCATTTTGCTACTAGATTGCATGGCATGTAATCTAGTAGCTTTACAGAGATGTATCCTATCTGTTTAGCTGTGTGCCGTCCTGCTAAAATGTTTCAAAATAGGCCTACTGGAAAACAGCCTTGCCTTTGCACACGTTCTAGGCTAGCGCAAGTCATTTTTCCAAATGCTCCACACGTGGCTACACGTAGGATCAAACGCGACATTTGCACGAGAATTTTTAAAAAACACCATTATACTGTAATTTTACAAGCATGTAAACCACGCCAGTGCAGTGTCTTAACTGCTCTACAACTGCCTCAAGTTTTTTTAAAATTCGTTTCATTGCTGAGCTGCAGAATTATTGGCAAATTTGAAAAATTTCAGTGGAAAATCTGCTTGATGTGCACGAAGTCGGTGAAACGTGTCAGGCGGGACTACTGCACGGGACTCTAAGCACGTAATCCGTTGAAGCGGACCTGACGTCCGAACGCATAAATCTGCAATTACTGGTCGTCAGTAAGTTGAACGGACGCGTCATCACTCGTCACAGAGCGCGCCAACCAGAGATCCTCCAAACCCCTCTCGATCCTTCCATGCTTTCTGCCTCAGCGTGATGATGCTGACCATCTGCATTTGAGATACTGACGGTGGTATAAGCAGAGGGGCGTACCCCCGAGATCAGCAGCCACTTGATTTATGCAGCTTGAAAATTGCGCACGCGGTTCAGCACGCCTCATTTTCAGCCACGTTCGAGTCACGTTTTCTGGACTCTCAACGCGTCAAAAACGCATTTGCTTTTGTATCGGCATTTTGACAGCCGCTGAGGGAACTGAGAGCGCTCCTCAGATCCTCGGTGAGGAGGGGGTACCTGACTCTACAAAAGCTCTTCTCATCCCCGCTCGGCCTCTAATTCCAGTGAACTTTCAAAACAAATTTCTGGCTGCACCACTGGCTACTGATGCTCTTGCACGCTAATCCAGGCAACGGTCGGCTTCCCCACACTGCTGGACAGATAGTACAACGTTCTGGTTAGAAATTTGCTTAACAACGTAGGACGCATAACCGCGAAAACATTGGTGCCACAGCTTCAAGGTCATAGTTATATAGGTTTGAACGCTTGAGACCTCGCACAGAGTGGCATGTAGACTACTGTTTGCTTGAATTACGTGTAAACGTTGGACATCTGTGCATGATAATGTGATTTCTTTTGTGAGGACCAAGAGAAGGACCAATTCAACGGTCTTGGGACAACATCCCTTATTAATGGCACTTTAGTTGACGAGCTGCAAGTAAGCAAGCAAGTAAACGTTTGATACCCAACGCCGTACCATCTTATCTCACTATAGGAACCACACGACAGGAACCCATAATATCTCACGTATACGTCTTCCTCGCCTCAAGTTCAAAGGTCCAGCTAGTTCTCGGTAATGACTGACTGATGACCATGTGCCACACCCGAACTAACAGCTTTCGGCACGAGTTGCAATAAGTCATCCCTCTTTTTCTTCTCGTTAGCGTTCTAAAGCTCACTTGCGCATACGTTCTGTATGTAATTAGCAGTTTCACTAACAAACGATGAAAACGTTTTTTTTCACTGACAGGCTGATCGAGGCGATTAAACTTAAAACTAAATGCTGAAACGATGCATTTAGACCCGATACGTCGGGTGAATGGGGTCCCATATTTTGCTCGTAGTTTACAAACGAATTTTGACGCGTTCGTTTATGACACGATTGTCGTCTGTCTGTGTATCACGGATGTACCCTGGCGAACGGATAGGTCTTAGTGGAAAACTTTTTACACGAATAAGTAAATAGCCTTTTGTCAAAGCTCGTTACGTGCAAAATTTAAGCGATGCAATGCAAAGAGAACATTTTCAAATTTGGGGTTGAATAGAGGAAGGCTGCGGCAGGAAAAATGTGCGTTTTTAAGAGAAAAGTGGCTATATCTCGGAATTTCGGAAATGGTGAAAGATAGAGCCAAGGTTACCACTGGTCACTAATAAGAAATCGCATACGCTCTTTTAGATGAGATAAAAACCATCGACTTTGGATGACCTTCAAGGTCAGTACTGCAGCAGGAATTGTATAAAGTGTAGCGCGTTTTTCTTAACGTGGCAGAATTAAGCTTTTATAAAAAAAGTTTTGTTTGCAACAAAATGCGTTGTATTTTTTCTACATATTTACATACAGCGTTTATTACATTATTCTACGATTGATATAGTAATGTCTTTGTGTTTTGCAGAGGTGGGGCCGGCTACGGTGACCACAGACCCAGACACGTTCCAGTCTCGTCTGCGTGAAATGTACGTGCAGGGCGGAGGCGACTGTCCAGAGATGTGTGTTTCAGCGATCAAGCTTGCACTGGAGCGCTCTCTGCCCAACTCGTTCATTTACGTCTTCACAGACGCCAGGGCCAAGGACTACCGGCTCACCGAACGCGTTCTGACACTCATACAGCAGAAACAGAGCCAGGTCGGTTGCATCCAACGCAGCGCACGCAATGTACGCAAAGCAACGGACGTAGGTGACGTATAGTTGACCTAACGACCGCTTCTGCGTGCACCGTATTTAAAAAACAAGCTATAGGCTACTTTTATTTTTAGATCGTGATTCGTAAAACTTTGGCCGATTTTAATACTTTTCGGAGTGCAACATCAAGAAGAAACTTGACGTAAACAACTATAATTTGTCCCACCTCATCTTAGCACTGTTGTTACACTGCCTTGTGAAATGTAGAAATCCTAGTTTGGCCGTTTACAACAATAAATTCACAAAAATAAAAGTAGCTTGTTTTTTGAGACACGGTGTTTATCCTTGCATTTTAGCCTGTCTACGTCAGCTGCATTTGTTGCGTACTTTCTTGCATGTGTTGCGTTGGACGGAAACCTCGCTTTAGGCCTACACAGAGTTTATAGGGTTAGGGTTAGCGGAGTGGTCACTGGCCGTTGCTATAAACTCAGACAGCACTGAACGTAGACAGTAATAGGGTGTTTGCACGATTTAGCAAACGTCCAGCATTAGCACGTGTATTTTGAATACATTTGCTGGAAGTTTGCTGGACGTTTGCTGGATCGTGTAAACATCCTATATGCCTACGTAGTGTAGGACGAAGACACAATCATCTGTTCTGTGGGATGCTGAGTGACGTCACTGAACAGGTGCTTGTCGTGTGAATGAGTCATAATGATCGTGATTGATGAGTCATCGAAATATGATTGATGCGTCAGCTGATGCCTCTGCGCATCTCTGATCGCCGTCACTGCAAGTTTTTCGTAGTAGACCGAGCTTTTTGCTTGTCTTACAGCTGTTCTGACTAAGTGCGTCTTATTGCACTGACTACACTACGTGACTTCAATGTGTTTGATTGTTACGTGTCCTTGCAGTCTTCGGACTTATGCCACGTTAAAGTACATTCGTTCGTCGTCATCATCATCTCTGTGACTCATTTACACGTTACGTGCATCGTTTGAACTATGGAAGCCTCTATACATAACTCTACGTAGGCTTCCAATGTTTGAAGACTTTGAACATCTCGCTCTGTACATTGCTTATTGGCAATCGACGTCACAACTCCGTTAAGATAATTCTAATCAATGAAAATAATGATTTACACAGTTGACGCGTGTGTTGAAAAAACATGAAAAACAGTCACTTTTCACGTGCTCTCGCTGCACACCAGGCGCAGTGCAGTTGGCACGGACGACCGCATACACGTCGTCACAAGGCGTAACTTGTTGAAATATATCTGCATAGGTTGTATTCGTGATGACTGGAGATTGCGGCGACACGTCACACCCCGGATACAAAGCATTCGAGAAGATCGCTTCAACCAGCTCGGGACAGATCTTCTTGCTTAAGAAATCTCAAGTCAACCAGGTAAAACACCGGTCGTTGTGCATTCGTTTTACTGATGTATGTTGTAAAATGTTTTCAGTCTAATAGGCCCTTCATCGAAGCTCCTAACGGAACACTCTCTTATACTTACTGACTTTAGGTACTTACTTTTCAGCAAGAAAAGGGTGCAGAAAAATCAGAACTGGTGCGAACGTTTTTCAGGGCGGGAGTAACCCGTTTACTATTTCAATTCCTCAAAAGGCTAAAGGTTAGGGTCAGGGTTAAAGTTGTATATAGCCCTCGGCGCACGGCCGCATGCTATGTCGCTACTAAGCCGACATATTTTTTAAATTGCACATCAACCCTTGTGCGACTGGACCGTGACGACGGTACCTGTTCCTCTGTATCTGCCTGTTTCTTCGTGGTGACTGGTTATTAGTTCGAAGAGCCTTACCTTGCTTTGCCTTGCCTTCAGCCGTCCTCGCTCCGATTCTTGGCCACACCGTGAACGAGTTGTCTCCATTTGATTCTGTCTTCTGTGAGCGCGAGAATTATGTCCAATGTGTATCCAGTCCACTGGAATATGTTGTCCATCCATGATATTTTGGTCTGCATTTTTTCGAGATCCAGGTGTTGTGCCTTGCATTATCTGCTCCTCTAAACTTTCAGAATTACTTCTAGTAACATGACCATAATAAGTTAACTTTCTTGTTTCCACAAATTCCAAAAAAATTCGTTGACACTTCAGTTTTATTCAATACCCAGTCATTCGTGCGCTTTGCACTAGTTCGAGTCAGGGGCCAAGGGCTACCATAGCCAAAAAATTACTTTGTCCTTATTCCTATCACTAACCCTAACCTTAATCCTGTTTCCAACCCTCGTGCTGTTCGGACTAGCGTCTTTTCGGACTCTTTGTCTCTCTGTATGCGTCTTTATATGTCTGTCTGTGCGTCTGTGTGTAGGTGTTAAACTTTGTCCGGGTGGCCGTTCAATCGCACAAGGTCAACTTGGTGTCTCTCGATCGCGAGGTGGGCGGCGAAGTGTTGACCTACGAGCTGCCAGTCGACTCTAAACTACAGGAATTTACCATCTCAATCAGCGGAGAGAACCCGCGCATAAGAATACTCGACCCACAGGGTAAGTAAGCTACGCAACGGTGCTTGGTGATGATGATGATAGGGCGTTGGACTTACGATCGCGAGGTTGTGGGTTCAACTCCCGATCAGGCGCTATCAAGATGGATAACTGTCTGCAGACAGGTAGGCCTTAAAACATCCTCGTATATGACTAACACCAAGGTCAACTCAGCCTTTTATGCCTCCGGGGTAAGTAAATCGAGTATCGGCCTGTCTGGTTGAGATTGAGACAGGGCGCGTTTATCTGTGTCGGATGGCAGGTAACACTGTGTGATCGCATATGGCAGGTGACGCTCCGTAGCTGTCTGATGGTTACCAATACCCGAACATCATCATCTAGACCTGTCTTTTTATTACTAACCTTTGCTTCTAGGCAATGCTGATTGATTGGTTGATTGAAATTGAAGTAAGTGATCTGCGGGATCACTGCAGGACGCTATACGGATGTGTAACGATAAGACTGAAACTGGGGCCCGATTCACAAAACATTTTACGACGATTTTACGACAGTTTTTAAAGATTTTGCACACGTACCGTGATCTTTCGACATGTTTTACGACAATGTTTGTGAATCGGCCTCTGGTCTACAGCGCACACTCCGCTACGCTCTGATGTTGAAGATAAACGATCTTACACCAGTAACTTCTTTTCGTCTCTTTTATTCATTGACCGTTAGGTTGAACCCTGGGTACGACGTGTCGTCTGTCTGTTTGTTTGTAACGCATGTATTGTGGCTAAATCGTACGTCATAGGGGTAGGCGATGGTACCGTTGGATAAAGCGATGACGAGTTCCTGTAGGCTGTCAATAGTAGGCTAACCGTATCTTATCTGCAGCGGTTTGACCGCAATTTTGAATGCAAAGTTTGTGTCGCAACCAACATTCACGTGCGCCGAGTTACCGTATCTTATCCTAGCGTTGATTGTAGCGTTTGATATAGCAGCGTCACCATAACGTTTATGGGACTGTAGTTACACTGGGCAATCTTTTTTTTTCGTTACAGGAAGTCGGACGCTGGTCTTCGGATATAGGCGGTACGGTCGGCTCACCCTAGCGACAGCTAGACATTTTGTTGCTTATTTTGCTGGTCTGTTCATGTGTCGCAGGCCGCGTGATGACAAGTGAGTTGGGCCTGAAAACACTGTTGGAGCTGCGCAATGCGTTGATACTGAACGTGAAGGACCCCAGGCCGGGAATGTGGGTGCTGGAACTGTCAGCACACGGACCTCACACTGTCCGAGTCACAGGACTCAGCTCTCTCGACTTCGTGCACGGATTCTCACTGCAACCGACGCTGTCACTCGCCGAAACCTTCCCGCGACCGACCAGAGGTCAGATACGGTTTTAACTACGATGAAATCAATTCAAACTTTGGTGTGGTTTTGCAGCCAGAAAGGTAGATTATAGCCTAAGCTATACTTGTGGAGTAGGCTAAACTAGAAAATACAGGCATATCGGCCGTCTTAACTTGTACGAATTTTCTAAAAAAAATGTTTAAACGTAGGCTGAAAATACATTTCTGTAAACGTTTCATAAAACAGTTGCAGATAATTTCTTTAAAAATTTGGAGAAACGCACAGGACTTGATATAATGGGAGGTCAATCAATCAATAATTCAGTCAACCTGGGATTTTTTAAGTGGCCTAAATAATACAAACTACTGATAGCCCTGCTAGAGATAAAATATAGATAAAGTTTAGTCCAAGAGAAATTCAGATAAAAGGAATTAGTGAGCAGGTGAAATTTTAATCGCTGACGGAAGATGGATAACGATCGGCAGACGTCACGTCGTCCGGCAGGTCGTTTCAAGTTTGTGGGCCGTCAACCGGGAAATCCCAGTTGGTTGGCGACGGTTGCCAACTTGACCGGAGGCCCTGCCAGACGGTTGGTAAATGGAAGAACGGAGAGGTCGGCGGCCAGGTAAGTTGGCGACGTAGTTGAAAACTTGAGTGGACCAAAATATTCTGGCGCAGGTCTGTGCAAGACTTTGTAAACCGAACAGGCAATCTTGTATGTACTAGGACAAGAAACATTTGCACGAAAGTTTCAGAGACGAATTTATTGAAATATTCTGTTACAATATTGTAATGTGCGTGGACGTGTGCGTGTATGTGTGTGTGTGACATAGGTATTCCCGTCTCGCTGTTACTGAATGTGACCGATCTGGAATTTCCCGGTAAGATATTCCGAGTAGAGTTTATTGATCTACACGGCGACGTACTGACGGAAATTCCCACTCCGTACTACGATACGCGACCGGCTCTGTACAACGTCTCGAATATAGTCGCACCGTCCGAATACTTTAATATCAAGGTATACAACTTTGAATGTAGTGTCTTGCAGATGCTCCATCCTTACCTTTTATAGACATTCATAAACATTATCAGCTATTAGCCTCACCGATTTCAAAAATTATTTCATTATGCACGTAGGCTAAATGGTTAATTTACAATTCTTTAGACACTGCTAAATGCGTCACGAAATATAGAAGACTGAGAACATTTGTACCGAGTGTTATCGTGTAAAAGGTATTTTGTACTATGATGTAGCTTACCTCTGAGCTTTATCTGTCTAGTTTTTTGCTCTGTCTGTACAACAACAACAACAACAACAAGTGTTACTACCACTTGAACCATGTGCTTCAGGTGGTAGGCGTAGACAGCGAGGGTTATGACTTTCAGCGGACAACGCGCACAGCAATCAGCCCAGTGGAACCGAGTGCTCCGATCGTACAGATCGACAAAGTGACCCGTGGCTACTATGAAGAAAACGTCGTACTGACGTGCGACGTGCAGTCGCATATTCCATACACCGTCCAGTGGTACCGCAACGCCGTCGAGATTGGCAATAAACTCTTCTACAGGTGCGTTGTGTTGGACCTATATTAGTCTAACAAGAAGCCCAGCTGTCCCTAGGGTGGGCCGACCGTACCACCTATGTCCAATAACCAGCGTCCAACTTCTTGTCGCGGAAAGAAAGCGATTTTTTAGATTTTCGTTTTTCATTGTGCTGCATATTTTGCGAATAAAGTTACTTACTTATAGTGGAACAGTTGCTCTACGGTTTATATGGTGTAGACGCCCCTGTACTATTACTTCTATTACTACAACATTTTAGTAGTAGCAGTGGACGTTATTCTGGTCGTCGTTGTTGTTGTAGCAAATCAACAAACGTAACGTGGTCGGTGGAAGCAGCCAGTAGCCTGTCTGAAGGTTACTACATGTGCAACGCCAGCAACACTGCAGGCTGGGCTACTGCCACTACATATCTTGACATCAAAGGTTTTACCATCTGTTATGCTCATATTTTATTTAGCTATTTATCAATCTACCTCAGAGCTGCGGAGCGTCTCCTGCAGTGTAAGATAACGCAGTGTTACCCGCCACTCGACATTGGTGAACGTACCATATACCTCAACCCTAGCCAGACAGGCCGGCACTTGATTTATGGTACCCTTCCGTGAGGTATGAAAGGCTGAGTTGCCAAACTGAAACTAAAACTAACTGTTGTGTTGGTATTTTCGTGTGTGTGATCATTAAATCATTTTTGAACGTGCTAGGGCGTTCCTTAAAAAGCAGGAAAAGAAAGGAAAACAATAACAAACCATCGTTTTTGGCGTATTTTATTGCACATGCGCCATACTCAGCAAAATCGGTAAGGGTGGTTATTGCGAAAGTGAAACCGAAACTGAAACTAGTTGGTATTTCCGCGTGTGTGTGGTTATTGCAGATCCTCCTCCGACCGTGCTGAAGCCTCAAGACGTGTCCGTAATTCCTGGAGACAGTGCTATGTTCACGTGCATAGCATTCAGTACGGTCGATTTCAATCTGACTTGGCTGAGGTATAACTCCACACTCAGCGAATATGCTCAGCTTGCTGACAACACTGAAGTCTTCGGCAACGGGTCTCTCGTTATCAGGTAGGTTGTCACTGCAATTTGTGAAACAATTTGTTCGCTACTCAAGTGTCAGAAAAACAAAGATAATAAATCAGTTTGCTTCTCAATCTGTAACATGTGAACAAAAAGAGTGTAAAAACCAAATTGGTGTAAACGCAGTGGCGTAGCCAGAAATTTTAATTGGGGGCCTCGTCTTTCTTCCCCCTGCTCTCCCCTCTTTTGTCTCTGCCCTTCTTGCCTCTCTCCTTATTACTTTTTCCCTCCTTTCCCTATCTTCCCTTTTTTCTCCCCTCTTTTCTTTTATAAGTAGGACCCCCTAAAATGCAGCTAGGGGGCCTGGGGAGCGCTGAGAGCTCCCCCAGCGGGGTCTGGGGCGGAGTCCTGACCGAAATCAAATTTGGTGCATTGTAGCTCTAAAAGATTAGATCTGGTGGCAACAATTTTAATCATTTTCTCGAAAATAAACTGACGAAATTGGAAATTTCGTGCAGTTTATACGTATGCTTATGTTTTGTGTGGAGGATTGGGGGGCCTGGCCCCCTGCTACCTTCCCTTCTTGGCTACGCCACTGTGTGAACGTCCCTTAGTAACCGGTCAAAGTTATGGGGTGTTTAAACGATCCAGCAAACGTCCGGTATTAGCACGTGTGTTTTGAATACATTTGCTGGAAGTTTGCTGGACGTTTGCTGGATCGTGTAAACACCCTATTAGGCTCATGATTAGGGCTGCACAGTGCAGCGTATAATAGCTAGGTGGGCGGCCAATATGACATTGTATAGGTTTTCACACGGTCTACGGTCTGCGAGTGTAACGAGGCATAATACACCGTGTAGATCGTGTTGAAATGTACTTATTTCATGACTGTGATCGACGGTGAGTTCTGCCTGAGTCTGCCTGAGAATGAGTGCTGTACACAGACCCGAGCCACGTTTCGGTCGTCACGCTTCAGTGGAGTGAGATTGTGGGCAATTATAACAGCCCAGACACTGCAGTGAGAAATAGGCGACGAAAAAGGCTAGGTCATGAATGTTTGCGCCTGTCATTGCGTGATGTGCTGTATTTGTAGAAATGTTACTCACAGTGACGAGGGCGAGTATGTTTGTCGGGCGTCTAACGAAGGTGGACAGACTGAACAAACCGCTCAGCTACTCATTCAGAGTACGACATGTTGTTCGCTTTATCAGTAACATGGTGGACAGGCAACTGCTACCTTTTCGTTAAATTTTAATCTGTCAAGAAGTTTCTCTCTGGTCTGAGAATTTTTCAAAGTACAAAAGTTGGAGCTCTAAATAACCCAGGCAGTTGTGGTCTTTTGGAGGATTTTTAGGAGCAAAATCACAATTTTGAACGCTCGTATTTATTTTGTCGGAAGTTGGCAGCTGTCTGTCGAAAATTGAAACTTTCTGTCCCAACCGTTGTAACCCACACTGCTGCTGTAGGCCTAACTCACTCTTTTATTTTTGTAGGTACCTACCCACGTAGGTTTAATTGCCATTGCGCTTTAGTGGTTCAAAATATTGATCTATTGACAGTCCAGAGCAGTTGAGATGATTGAGGTTTTGGGCAGTAGTCTCACACGCCGTCGATTTTGCAAAATTCCAGGCCTGAACACCGCATTCCGGAGCAAACTGGAGAGAAATTTCTGTTTCAAATTATACCAGCTTATCCTTTCGAAGGGCCAAAAAAACTTTTTTAGTACTTTTACATTTGCTCCAAGGTTTATATGCTGTAGACGCCTCTGCGGAGATATGTTGTATGATATATGTCGCTTTTGCGCAAGCAATTTCTACATGTCTCTTGTCTGTCACATTCGTGCGTCCTGCTTAAACTTTTTCCGGATTTATATGCTATTTGGCAGGTAGGCCTTGTAGGGTCAAGTGACATTTTGTGTTAGACGGGGGTCTCTGATCCTGGTAAAAAGGGGAGATTTTGGGAGTCGAACCCCCAACCAACAAGGATGTGGTCTCGGTCGAGACGTCTCGGTCTCGAGACAGTCTCGAGACGTACTATCGTCTCGTCTCGGTCTCATCTCGGTCTCGGAGCAATATATCTTGGTCTCGGCCCAGTAGGTCTCGTCTCGGGTCCGGCCGTTGCGTCTCGCGTTTTGTGCAGGCGCGCGCCGTGCATACTGTAGCTGCAGTTAGAGCGATACTAACCAGCATGACATTTGTGGCCTAAACATATTCCTTTACAGTGTTTTTACTCTTTTATTTACTTATTTATCATAAAGCAGAATTATGTCATGTCAGTCTTTTTTTCATCATAAAGTGACCTAGTCGCAATGAAGATAAAGTGTATGATGTTGGAATGAAAATATACTATCTGTGTATATAGGACTTTAATTAGCTATAGTTTACTAACTTCAGTTGCTTGCAAATTGCTATAAACATAATGGCTCAGCACTGCAGTTGCAATACTTTGTGGTGTAAGCCGTTAATTATTCAGTAATAATTATCAAAATAAAGTGCAAAAACCCACAATATCACAAATGGAAAGCGCTTACGATGGTGTGAGTTAATTAATCCGTATAATTTTTTTTCATTGTTAATGTGTTTCACCATACGTCACGGAAAACGTCTCGGCGAGACGTTGAAGCTCCCGAGACTCTCGAGTGTCTCGGGAGCTTTAAGGTCTCGGCCAGCGTCTCGGAAGCTGCAACGTTTCGTCTCGGACAAAATTTTGAACGTCTCGGTCTCGGAGACATGGGTCTCGGGTCTCGTCTCGGTCTCGGCTCAGAAGGTCTCGTTCACATCCCTGCCAACCAAAACTTGCAATTGCATAACTATGTTTCACCAGGTGGTAACATTGATCATCAATTCCGAGTGTCATGAAATTACTTCGATCACTTTTTGTTATAATTCTGATGCGCTGTAGAGGTGCCGGTAGTGCGTACGTGGCCGTCAACTCAAACATTTACCACCGGGTCCACAGTCAACGTCGCTTGTACCGCTATTGCCTACCCTCCGCCGAGCTATGCTTGGAGGCACGGAGACAGCGGACAGATGGTGGAACACAACGTACAGCGGCCACAAAACGTTGGGAGAGGCGATATTCCGGTATGTAAGAACCAGGGTAATGCTAACAACTTGCATCAATATTGAACTGTTATTATGACGTGAAAGGTAGTCTACATAAAATGCTCTTTCTGACCTTTGACATTTCCAGCTGAAACTTTGCCCATTGATTACTCCTGCTCTGGGAAACGTTCGTTTTAACTTTGAGTTTTCAATGCCTTTTAGTTTTTTACGCGCGACAACAGCTATACTGCTGTGGTGCGTCTTAGCCATCGCAATTCTGTCTGTCTGTCTATCTCTCTGTCTGTCCGCCGTCTGTCTCTCTGTCACACTGGTGGATTAGTAAAAAACGGTCGTCTGTGACGAAAGCGCATTAGAGGCGTGTATACCCGACGATGCGCTATACAAATTGACGATCTTTACCTTTTTTACGGGTGATTCAGTCAAAAACGGTGCAATCTAGGATCACCAAATCTTCAACGTCGGCTGCTTGGACGACTCTAGTTTTAGGATTCGTAAAGCTTTTCCATAAATTCGAAAGGGGTCATCCTCAGCGAGGGCATTAAATGAGAAGGGGTGGAAAAAATTGGTGATTTTCAGCCAGTAAGTCGCTGTATCTCAGAAACGGTGGGAGATAGGGCCTATGTTACTAAACCTATTGATCACTAATAAAAAGTCCTACATAGGCTTTTGATTGAAACCGGAAATTATAACCTTGGATGACCTTGAACGCCAAAATAGAGGTTTTATGGATTTTTTTGGCGATTTTTTGCTGCGACACATTTTAAGAGCGAATTGCACCGAAATCACTACAGATAGGCCTAGACCTGGACAGACTGTGTAGGAAGGAATTCTCTGTACGGGGGTGTCAAACGTGGGCACCCCCTTTAAAATACTCGCATTTGGCCACACAAACGGCAGCAGCCACGCGAGACGGTGGCGTCATCTAGCGTATGTAAATGCTTCGTACCCAATGTCAGTTGCTGAGATCTGTGAGCTTAGATTTGGTTCGCAGTGGGCTTTCAAACATGCACCGCTGTCGCGCGTTTCCCTTTGCGTTAGCTAGGTTTTTTGTCGGTTTAGTAGCCCGTATGGAACAGCAGCACGGACAGACAGACGGACGTGCAGGACTCGTAATGTGGCCTGTAAGAACGGCCGCATAAAATAGGGTTAACGTTTGGATAGGTTGCTGAGTAATAGCAATAGTAGTAATAGTAGTAACAGTAGTTGTTGTTGCTGTTGTTGTTGTAGTTGTAGTTGTTGTCGTTGTCGTAGGTAATAGAGTCCGGACGGATCAGCACGGATCACGAAGGAATGTTGACAATCCGCAACGCAACTCAAGCAGACGCCGGTCGCTGGGAATGCATTGCTACCAATGACCTGGGTGTCGGAAGTGATGTTACTGTGCTCGAATATATCGGTACTCGTCTGAATATTTGATAAGATACAGCCAGTCCGGCAGATCTTGCCCAATTTTGTTATCGTTTTCACACGAAAAATGAATGCTTTAACCGCTTCTAGCACTAAATGGCCTATATTTGTGCTAATGTGTCGTTAGGAAACTACTTACTCACTCCCTTGCCAGTTTACATGGCAAATAGATTTAGACTTTAAAATTTTGAGCTGCTGACATAAAACAAATAAAACTGGAAAAAGTAGAACTTTTGGTTAAATTTTACTTTGTATTTTTTCAGATATGCAAAACAGCGGTATTTACATTTCTGGTAACAAAGTAGCGCAGTATTTAAGTGTCTAAGATGTGTAGTAAAATCTATAGGCCCTAATAAAATTTGTATTACAAATTTTACACATCGGTCTAAGTGTTGGCAGAGATATGGACACAGTCTTGTTTTTCATGTTTTACTTTGTGGTGGGCAAGATGCGCTAATAAAAAAAACTTTTAAAAAATAAAATTAGCATTTTTAAAAGTTATGTGAATCATTTTAGCTGTTGATAAAATTTGCAGGCTACGTTGTGTAAAATTTTCCTTCAGAGGTTTGTTTTTTTATTAGCTAAAAGTTACTAATATGTGTGTGTGTGTCGCTGACAGAGCTGCCAGTAATAGAAGTACCTCGTCGCACGGTTCTGGTGAACAATGGCGACTCTGCCATGCTGGTCTGCAACGCGCACGGCATTCCCACGCCTAACATTACCTGGTACCGCGACGGCATTCAGGCTAGTATGCATTTTGATCAGATTTTATCATTGATAATGCGATACGATATAGAATTCGCACTCACAAAATGACATACAAGCTATGTTCACTCTCTGTTTGTCTACGTATGGGCACAGGACTTTGGATTAAAGTGTCAGTATTATCAATGATTATTTCCAGTAGCTACTAAATGCACTTATAGCTTACGCATGGTGAATTGCGCCCTGTTTTTCTTGTGAGATTTTGGCGCTATAACTTACTTACTTACTTACTTTTTGCCGGTTTTTTTGCCATTCAAGACCATTAAATAACAAGACCAAAGCTCAGATTGCCAAGGCTTAACTTTATTGACCAGTAATAGTAGTAGTAGACCCGACAGCCAAGTTATAAAGTTTAGTAGTAGTAGTAGTAGTAGTCGTTGTTGTGATAGTTGTAGTTGTCGTTGTAGTTAGAGGAATTATCGTTCATCAAGCTGTCGTCGGACGGGTCTCTGACTATTCTAGGCACGCAGCCGCTGGACAGTGGCGACTACCACTGCGTTGCTACGAATGACGCCGGTTCAACCAGCGAAGTCGTCCGTCTCGACGTCGGATGTTAGTCCATCTGTGCTTTACTCTGACTTAGCGTAGCGTGGGACAGATTATGAAGTCACTTGCGTCTGTCTGTCTGTTCGTCTGTTTGTGGTCGCTTTTATAAGGTCGCAATTTTTGTATCATTTTGGTGAAATTCCGCATGGTGGTTTGGAGCCGAAAAAGTAAAATAGAGTTCTTTTGAAGTTAAAATCCGACGATCTCATTTAGTATTTTGCCATTTTAGTGATGCGTTTCGACGAAAAAGTTCTAATACCGCCAGGTAAAGTAACAAGGCCGTGGACCGATTATAAGTTTAATAGCTCAAATGACACGTTTTGGAGGCAGCGCTAAGCTTAAGCTGAAGATTGCCATTAACCATGTATTTGTTCCGTAAAACACAATAATGGTGGTCAACGCATTAAAAGGAACGTACTTGGCTAAGCGGTTGACACAAAACAGTTTAGCAACTATGCTTGAACATTTTTAATTTATTAACAGGAGGTAAACATATGGAGTCCACTGGTCACGTGAACGATGACGTAACGGAAACCCAACTGTGTGACTGTTGACGTTTTTTAAGTTTGCCCAACTCTAATTATTATTGTGTTTGCGTGTATACCAGCGTCTCCGGTGGTAATAGAGGCTCCACGCAGTCAAGGTGTGGACATACTGAGAAATATCACATTGCCTTGTCTGGCGCTCGGTAAACCACAGCCAAATATCACATGGACGCGCACTGATGGACAGCCGTTGAACAGTACTGACAGACTAACTCTTCACAGCGACGGATCTCTTACTATACACGGTATGACGTTGTAGTGGTTGTTTTAGTAGTTGCAGTAGTGTTGTAGTAGCATAGTTCGATGCATTGATTAGATTGCTTTAGAAAGAGCTTTTGGCATGCACAAGTAAAATGTTTGCTGTAACATTTTGTGAAACTTCTCAACATTGCACTTTTGGGAAACTTGGCCTTATTTGTGGTAAATCTAGAATAATTTGGCATTTGCAGTGAGATAGAGGGTACCAAATGATAATAGGAACATATAGCTGATAAGTCAAATGTCGGCATTACACTTCAGAAACACCAGTGGGTTCGAGGCCAGGCTGAGGTCACATTTTTGAGGCCAAGGCCTATGCCAATATCAAAATTTTTGTTTTGAGGCTGCTCTGGCTTCGAGACATTAACATCTCTGGCTTTTACTGGCAAACTTATTGCTGCTATCACATATAAAACGTTTAGGATTTTACGTCAGTGGTACAGTGTGATAATAGTTTAGTAACGAAATAAACCCAAACTCAGCTTGCTTTATTTCGTCGTGGACTCGTTGGTCAACAAGTCGTGCACATGTTGTGCAACATCTTTTCGACATTTTGTACAGTGCGTTGTACAACCAATCTGGCTTGGTGGCTCAGCGGTTAAGGCGTTGGATTCGAGACTGAAAGGTTTATAGTTCAATTCCCGGGCGATGTACTACCAAATCACAACTCTGTGCAAGTTGTTCCCACCTACCTGCCTGTGTAGGTGCAAGTGTCTAGTGTCAACTCGTAACTTCCAGATTGCGGTTTGATTCTTACTGCTGGTCATTTGCAAGCAACCTTGAGCAAGTTGCTGACCTACTGTGTGTTAAGGCCAACTCAGCTTTCTCGTGGGACGGGAAATAAGTAGTCGCTTACGGGCCACGGAATGTGGCTGATTGGGGCTGTGGTATGTCTGCTAGCTGCAAAGCGCAAGTCCAATTATTTGTTTACCCGGTAATGGATGGCCGCATAGTGCGCTGCGGTATGATTAGTTCATGCCAATCAGCTGCCACTTCCGAGATTGTAAGAGCGCTTCTGGTCTCGAGTCCGTCTCATGTAAGAAGCGCTATAGCAAGTGCTGGACTTTATTTTTACAGCATTTTGAAGTAGAAGGAGTTAGGTTTCTTACGATGTGGTGGTAACTGACATGTGCAGGCGCGCAGAAGTCAGACGAGGGCATGTACACATGTACCGCTGAGAATCAGTTCGGATCTGTCCGTCTCTCTGCTTTTATCACCGTCACCGGCATCGGTTTGTACTTAGCTCTTACCACTAGAAGCTTTTTATTAGGCGTCATCGCTACGCAAGAGCAATTTCGCCTATGCCTACAGTACACATTTTCCCATATCGGTCTGTTGGTTTGTCCGTCTGTCGTCTGTTACATTTTAGTGAAATTCTGCACGTACGACGGATTCAGTTACCATTTGGCAGGTATACTTGTGGAGTTCAATGATTTATGTGGCCTCCTGAAATTCCAGATAAAAGAAAATTGGGGGTGGAAACCGCAGCCAAAACATGCAGTTGCAAATTACAGCCAAACCGTCAGTCCTCTGCTGCCACCTTGCGAATACAAACGAGAAATTAGGTGGACAACGATTCCGCACAACGATTCCGCTTTTTGCCAAATTACGTCTGTCCCGTGATGCTGTTTTCGCAATAATTATGTACAAACCGATAAAAAGTACCACATCAGAAGAGAGTTTAGTTTACGAGAATGCCATTGTTGTAGTTGTTGCTAGGTGTCGTCGTTGTTGTAGTAAAACCGCTCATAGCGTACGCCAGTCCGAGCGTTGAAACTCTGGAAGGTCGAGACGTCAAGTTAATGTGCGTCGTGTTGCTTGGCAACCCGACTCCCGTCATCACGTGGTACAAGATGGGCGAGAGACTGACCAATCGCGACGACGTTGCCAGTGGCAACAACGGCAACGGCGGGCACCTGTCGCTAAATGACGTCACGACTGCTGACGAGGGTGAATACACGTGTGTGGCCAGCAATGCTGGCGGTAATGCGACTCAGACTACACAGCTTGATGTGCACGGTATGCACTGTCAATCACATCATCTAGCAGGCTTACTTTTGGAAAATGTTTTAAGACTTCTTGGAACGCTTTGCCGAACACTCTCAAATGCAGCTCACACTGTTTACCTACTTTCAGACGTCATCTAACACATGTTTACTTCTCGTTTTACTAGCACATCGAACGCGTTTGAGGTTGTTACATTTAACGCGCTATATAAATTACTGACTGACTGACTGACTGTTCATTCTCACTGTCATTTTGAAGCACGGAGCGCTAGCCTGTAGTAGCTGCTAGTTAACAATTTAGGAGTTGCTCAAATTTCTTCTAGACTTAACTAAACTTGAACCTGTAAATAATAACTCTGGCAAATTGACAAAATACGCTGGTTAAACGAATACCCAAGATATTCACAATATAATCGGATAATTATTAGGCTACAATGCAACCATAAGTTTATGAAGTTATAAGGTTACAAAGCAGCAGAATCAGCAATTAATTTTCGTTTTTTTGTGACAAACTGGCAGCCTACGTTGCTCCGTGAAAATCTCTTTGTTTTACGTGGATATCTTTGTTTCTCAGTCTGTTCTTTGGTTTTAGTATAATGTTACTGCATTTTGCTGCTTTCGTGCCTGTCAAGCATTTTACCCTGTGACGTCATCAGTGACCCAACCTGGCCATCCCTCCAGGGATGTCAGTAATGAACAGTAATATTGCGGTGTTATTATGTGTTATTTAGTGGCTCCACAGATCGCTGACTCTGCGTCGGAGGTTTACGTCACGGCAGGCGATTCCACCGTTCTACCGTGTGACGTCACCGGTGATCCGCGCCCCCAGGTCACGTGGACCAAGAACGGGGTCCGTCTAACGTCCGACACTGACCCGCATTACTTCGTCACGGAGTCCGGGAGTTTGGAGATATTTTCCGGTCACCCCGACGACACGGCGACCTACTCGTGTACGGCGATCAACGTGGCCGGAGTACGAGAGAAACGAGTTATGCTTTTTGTGCACGGTAAGTGGTAACCATAGCCAACTCATCCTGGCCATCCCTGCGTGATTGGGCGTAAGATTTGCAGTCACGTCATTTTGATAAATCATTGGGGAGGGGCCTTCGTCTACATAACGCATTGTTTTTGCAACAGTAACACTGTTTTAAGGGTATGATTTACAGGGAAAAAATTGAAGTCATGAATTTTTGGGGTTCGAGACCCATCCAGTCCCCTCCCACCCTTTCTAAATGATGCTCCTGACGATTTGAATCAATACCGCCACAGATGCCGCTTGGCAGCCTACATTTGTGGGATATATTGAAACATTGTATTAGATGAGGTCCCTGACCCCATATAGGCCTAGAAGGGGAGATTTGGGGTCAAACTCTCAGCCAAAACATGCAATGCTTTCGAGGTACGAAAAAAGACGATTCCGCATTTTGCCAAATTACTTTGGTATTTAATTGGTATAAAATCATACACGAAATACGCTACAAAAACTAATAAGTTTACTACTACGCTACTGCTAAATACTAAAACACTTTTGTTGGTGGCGTGGCGTAGCGTAACGTGTTTTATCTGATCAACGAAGTTACACTATGACGGGCCGGGTTAGTACTTGAATGGATGACTGACTGCGGGCAAGTAAACCATCTCGGTATGTAACCAGCCGCCTAAAGTCAACTCAGCCTTCCATCCCTCCGGGGTAGGTAAATCTAGTACCGGCCTATCTGGCTAGGGTTAAGGCGGGTGCGTTCACCTGTGTCGGGTGGCAGGTAACACTGCGTGATCCCGTCCGGCAGGTGACGCTCCGTAGCTCATAGATGGGCTTTCCATAAAGAGCTATATCACCGCCTTTAACTTTCACCTTTTACATCTAAGTATTTTTACCCGTCTCTCGGTCTGTCTGTATGTATATGTGCGTATGTTTGCGTATGTCTGTCTGTTTGTCTCCAGTGCCTCCTCAGATGTCTCGGTCTCACGATGAGTACACGGTCATAGTGGATAACCCGATTCTAATGTCGTGCGAGGTCACGGGAATTCCCGCGCCGCAGGTCACGTGGTTCAGCCAGGGCACGGACGTGATGGACGCCAACAGGACCGGGTGGCGCGTGCTGGCCAATGGCGCGCTGAGGATCGATCACGTGACCACCGAGGATGCCGGGATGTATGAGTGCGTAGCGACCAACGTGGCCGGCAACGCGACTATGGCAGTCACACTCAATGTTCAAGGTACCGGGTACCTATATTCATTTGTTAGGGGCCTACATTTGCCTTAGGCCTATATCTGCCAAATGGCGCGAATGTGTGGAACTAAGATAACCGTCATGCTTTGCACATATCCATTACGGTACCGGTAATCAGAGAGTTTTGGAAAAGATTTGCTTTGGTCTTTTCAGTGTAGTGTGGTCGTGTTAGACTCTGTGTTCAAGTGTTCGATATCACCGCCCTTGACTGCAGTGATCGAAGGCTTTGAAGCTAATCGTTTCTCGAAACCATCCGATTATTTGACCTGCTCGAAGCGTGTATGTTCGGATTTTTATGCGTCAACCTGTACATCTTATGTACGATGTCATTGATAATATGATGCAGAATTTGCAGATATTACGTCCCATCATCATGTGTTTACTACCGGGTTACTTGGATGAGCCATAAAAGTACGATTTGCAAAATCGTTTCACTAGCCACGTCACTGGTAATCTTGACCATTATGTTTAGCCTACTAAACTCGTCGTCATAGTCAGTTTAATTTAGAGCAGAGTACAAGTACAATTATTACAATTTACAGTCATATCAATCATAGATCATTTACTATGAAGCTGACTACATTTAACTAGGTAGTGTAGAGACGCGTTTTGGTGTGATGGGATCATTAATGATCTTTTAATTGCAAATGTATTTATGAGTATATCGGTCAAAGAAGGTGCTTTACCGTGTTTGTCTGTCCTTTTGTCTGTGTAATTGTCTACTATTTATTTGTTTTTCTGTATCTTCGTGTTCCAGTGCCTCCGCGTCTTTTAAGCCAAGCCGAATGGACCATCACCGCTCTGGCCGGCACTGAAGCCACCTTACCGTGTAAAGTGTCCGGTATCCCGTGGCCCACTGTGAGTTGGAGTAGAGACCAGTTGGAGATAGACTTTTACAGCGACGAGCACAAGTATATGATGCAGGACACAGGGTCTCTGATTATACCAAGCGTTGATGTCGAAGATGCCGCCAGATACCTTTGTGTTGCCGAGAACCCTGCGGGGGTCGTTTCACAGGAGATTACGCTCGTTGTACACGGTAATAAACATCCCGTTTAATCGTATTCGCTAGGTAACGTTTTTTGCTTGCATTTGGTTGTTTTATGCTTCGTTTTTTTCTAGTTACAATTTGTTCCGTTATTATGTGTACGTGCATTTTGCCTGGAAAGGCCGTCCCCGAAATGACCTATATTGTGTCGGGCTGGACCTAAAACCCTACTCACTCACTCACTCACTCACTAGTTATTATCTTTTATTTTATTTTTCTAGTCTCAGGTCTGTCTGTCTAGTCTCTGTCTGTTTCTGGATTTTATACATCGTAGCCTAATAGCCTACTTGTTCTATTTTAGTTTCGTTTAAAATAGTTTTAGTTGTTTTAGCTTATGTGCTGGATTAAACTCTCAGCTCGGCTGCAAATTTTCAAGCTCAAATCATTCAACCAGCGTTTGAATTGTCATGATTTGCGGGTCGAAACATCAGCTGTTTTTTTGACACCCAACATACAGGGTGCGGCAAAAAGTAGCCCCTTAAGGTTTTTCGCTGTTTTCTCAGCAACCGTTTAGCATTTTAATTTGAAAATTTACTCATTTATTTCATAAAATGTTTTACGGCTAATTGCCAAATATAATTCGATTTCATTGAAAAATGACGAAGTTATAAATTTTTTAACATGACCGCATACAGATTTTTCAGCGCTAAAAATGTTCAAGCTACAACAGCAGTTTAATAACATCGCTACAACAAGTCAAACAACACAGTTAACTAATGATCAGATGCCAGATTTCCATTGTCACTGTGAATGTTTGAAGTGTCCACCGACAGCTCCAAGCTCTAGCACAAGCCTTCAGTCAAAGTCTTTCACAGTCTTGTCGATCGGTTCTTGGGTAGGTTGCTCCAGATAACCTGAAGCGATTTCTTGAGTTCAGCGATTTTTACGCGCGACAGCAGGTACTGCTATAGCGCGTCTTAGCCATCGCAATTCTGTCTGTCCGTCCGTCCGTCTGTCTGCTGGTGGCGTAGCATAGTGGTTAAAACGTCGCTCCCGGCCGGCGAACTTTCCCTATCCTGCGCTAGACTGTGGGTATAGCGTCCGCTATCAGTCAACCAACAAAGCCAACTCAGCCTGCCATCCCTCCGGGGTCGGTTAAATGAGGTCCCCACATTCCGTAACCCATTATAATGGGTTACGGAAGGTGGGGACCCATTATATGGATTACGGTAGGTGGGGACCTTGGTACAGCTGATTGGGGCTGCCTGGCCTGGCCGCTGCGTTAGCCTGTGTCTGCAGGCTGCACGCAGTGGCTGGGCGGCCGGTAGCCGGCGGCTCTGGTCAGTGACGAAAGCGCATTAGAGGCGTGTATACGCGACGATGCGCTTTACAAATTGACGATCTTTAGCTTTTTTACGGGTGATTCAGTCAAAAACGGTGCAAGCTAGGATCACCAAATCTTTACCGTCGGCTGCCCAGAAGACTAGTTTCGGGATCTATAAAGCTTTTCCATAAATTCGAAGGGGGTCACCCCGAACGAGGGCGCTAAATGAGAGGGGGTGGGATAAATTTGCGATTTTTAGCCAACAAGTCATTGTATCTCAATAACGGTGCAAGATATAGGGCCTAGGTTACTATTAATCACTAATAGGAAGTTGTACACGGGCTTTCGATTGCCACCCAGAGCAATGACCTTGGATGACCTTGAAAACCAAAATAGGTTTTTTTATGGATTTTTGGCGATTTCAGGCTGCGACACAACTCTATAGCGTTCGCAAGGTGTCGCCACGCGATTTTCAGCCATTATTGGTGGAATTCAAGCATTGGATATGGCGCTAGGCGTCAACCGCCGTGGAGTCTAAATGAAACATTGTTGTGAACTCAGATTTCTATCGCACCGGGCATTTACACATGCATCGCTGTCGCGCGTTCCCCTTTGCGTTAGTTGGGTTTTTCTTGTTTCGGCTTTGTTTTAAGCTTGCGGTAAGCCTCCAACATTGCACATGGGAAAATAATTAAAACTGTTGCCACCAGATCTCATCTTTTAAAGCTAAAATGCACCAAATGTCAGATTTCCATTGTCACTGTGAATGTTTGAAGTGTCCACCGACAGCTCCAAGCTCCCGCACAAGCCTTCAGTCAAAGTCTTTCACAGTCTTGTCGACTTCTGTCTGTCGTCTTCATTAGCTGATCATTAGTCGACTGGGTACATTCGGCGAATTTGGAGGCCATTGGTCTTTTGTGCTGAAATTTGGACAGTTGGCCCACAGCCAGTTCTGTGCGCTGTGCGCTGTGTGTGCTGGCGTGCCGTTCTGCTGGAAGATGAATCCGGTGGGCACAGTGGCGTAGCCAGAAATTTCAATTGGGGTCTCGTCTCCCTTCTTTCCTGTTTGTCAAAGCGTCACTGTGACGTCATCGGCAGTAACGTGGTAACTGGTTTTTGAAAATTAAATATTATTTTTTGCTTCAACATTAAGCATTTTTAATGCTGAAAAATCGGTAAGCGGTCATGTTCAGAAGCCTATAATTTCGTCGTTTTTTAACAGAATCATATTTCACTTGGCATTTAGATGTAGAACGCTTCCATAAATAAACCTGTAAAACGGTTGCTGAAAAATGGCGAAAAACTTTAGAAGGCTACTTTTTTGCCGCACTCTGTGCACGAATCACATCATTATTTTGACGGACTACAACAGCAAAACACATTCAGTCCTTTCCTCCAGATATATTTCTACAATTCAAACTCCGCAGTAAACACTTCCATGGGTCTATGTGTTCATGACAAAGATGCTGCTGCTGATGATGGTGATAATGATGTTAATACTTGTGTTTTACAGAGGCGCCGTATCTACCACCTGGCGTCATTACCAACACAACAGTCATAGAAAACAATCGCGTGGTGCTACCCTGCCCGGTGCGGGGAACCCCCCGACCACAGATTACGTGGTACAGAGGGGATTCCCCGGTGATCCATCACCGTGTGACGTCATCGGGTTCCCTGGTGTTGGAATACCCCAGCGCCAATGATACGGGACTCTATCGCTGTGAGGCTACCAACGTGGCTGGAAATACGTCACATTCTGTAGACCTAACCGTTTTTCGTAAGCCATTCTGTTATTTCTACATTTGCAGAAGTTTTAGAACTTAGCAGCATTTTCTGTTCAAAGCTTTTAGTGGTTTAAGTCTTTAAGCTGAAAACGTGTAAAGGTATTTAAACGCTTGCGAAAACTTTTTGAACTTTTGTTCTCATAGGACAGCGGTTAAAGCTGTAATGCTTGTTTAAGCATTATACACAGTGTCTCACCTTTTGTTTATTGTGCGCTAATTAGGTCTTTAAAAGTTTATTGCAGATAACAACATTCGGCGTTATGTAGCAATTTGGAACATTTGCGTTTAACACGGTAAGGTGATGACGCAAATTAGGTGAGGTGGAAAATGAGTGCACCTCG
>Ga0056128_1001122_pt1 | contig 28610 bp, 15 predicted proteins | sample WorMetLIZISLAND2_FD_71113 | JGI IMG/M metagenome (GOLD analysis project Ga0056128, IMG submission 71113) | Marine gutless worms symbiont microbial communities from Max Planck institute for Marine Microbiology, Germany - Olavius geniculatus... ... | reverse complement strand
GTTGGCTTGTCTAGCGTGTAAATGGTTGCAGATAGGCACAGCCATGCTGCTTATCATAACAAGCACTGATGAGGAGCTTCTTATGAATGTCAACATCGATAACCTTGAATGACCTTGAACGCTAAAAAATATTGATTTAACGTGATTTTTTTGGCAATTTTTGGCTGCAAAAGAGTGAATTACGACGAAGTGGATGGAGATAGACTAAAATTACCTGCTAATAGGAATTGCTATAGGCTTTCGCGTGACTTGTGAGCTTTTCTCAAATTTCTTGTCCTCTCCGGTGGTCTAGAGTTTTCAGAGGACAGTCACGTTTTATAACATACCCAATCCAGTTGGCTTGACGTTGCTAGATGACATGGACCAGAAAACGTTGTTACTGCATCAGACTCTAGACTTCTTCATTTGATGCATATGCTGAGCAGCCGATCTGCTGCATCTTGCTCCATGTCGTAGACGCGGTATGCTAAAGGTAAAGGTCCACACGGACTTAGCTCTTCCATCGCATATGACATCGCGAATAGCTTTACGTCAGTCACCGTGTGCGCCGGTGTACGAACACCCTAGATGGTTCTTTGGCTGTGGTGGGTGTTTTTAGCTAATGAGCATATCAAAATATAAAGACCAGCGTTCGAATTGTTACAACCAAAACCGTTTCCACCACATCGTATAGTTCTTATAGAATTGGAGTTAAAACTAATCATGAACAATTAACAGCAGCAACACGGGGACAAAAACACTGCTGACGTTTGACGATGAGCTTGAACGTCCAAAGGCTTGCGTTGTAGACCAGGACCGCAAGGTGCGCCGTCCCCGGCGAGAGTGATGTCAGCGTGACGTCATCGTGTCACGTGACAGCCGTCGCTGGATGCAGCATTTATGCCGTTCTCGGCTTGTCGCTAGCTTGCCAACAAATAAAGTTCTAGCGAAAACATGAAGGCCTGATGGCTGACACAATGTTCGCTATTTCATTCCGTTTCTGTTTTCGGGCTTGCATTAATATTGTTATACTTTTACTTGGTTTTCACAATATGGACGGTAGCGCTGACTGACACTGTTGCAAGGGCGATAAGCATGCTTATCACCAGTTGAATAGTTGGCATAAAGGGCAGTGATTTCTCTTTCTTGGGAGGCCCTACTGCATATTTCGTATTTTTTTGAATAAATTTCTCGTCATATTTCGGTGTATTCTCCGGCCATTCTAAATGCAACCGAAAAATTGCTTCTGCGTTGTAATATGTTAATTCTGTTCAGTAAAAGAATTTTTTCTGTATAATGAACGCACAGTAGGCCCTAGACGAGAAATTGTTAGTCAAAAGAATAATAAAATATTTATTTATTTTGAGCTGTGGGTCTTCAGCTGCAGGCCCGTGCACCCCATGGTTAATACGCTCCTGCTAATATGGCGGTGAGAGCAAAATGTATCGTACCTTTAAAGATGGTTGTTTTCTGGTTGACTACAGGGAGCCAACGACATTGAAAAACTAAACGAAAATGGGACGCTGCGGAAGATCTTCCAACATTTTCAGGTACGTAAAACGTCTTGAGTTTTGCATTTAAATTAATTTTATGGGAGTAGACTAAGTGGTTAATGACGGCGTGTCAAGCGTGGATTAATATGGTTTTTGTTGTATTTGTGTTTACTTGCTGTACGGTAGGCCTATACTCGTTTCTTCGATAGACTAAGCTTAATTCTGTTTTCATTTTACGAGATTTTTTGTTCTGTGTTTTTTTCTTTCTATTTATATCGTGCGTTAAATAAAGCCCTGCTTACATGTAAAGTAAAACCTTTGCAAAAAGTGTTGCAAAATATTTTGGCATCGTGTAATTTACACGGTTGTGGATAGGATTGCATGGTTAGGCGGCCTGCACGCAGAATGAAGCATCGTCGCAAAGGTGTTTTATGCACGTCTCATCTCCAACATTTTGTTTCTACTAACAGTGCTCTGCAAAGTTTGCAGAAACGTGTTGCAGCTGCTTATTTTACACAAAACCACAGCTATAAAAAGATACAAAAGTAAGACTACAATCATAGATGTAAAAACGTTTTTTATGTTTTTAATAAAAGTTTAAAAAGCATGTTTGTAATGTTTTTTAAAAATACTTCTGTGTTTTTGCGTGTTTTTTAAATGTCGTGTTTTTGTTGTTGTTAATACATAAACGTACAAAATTACAAATATGATGCATTTCTTATGGATAAATGGTTGCCTTGTGTGGTTTGTTACTTTGGTAGAGTTAGACATACAGTACTTCATTTCCTTTACTGAACGAGTGTTTTGTAGCAGTATTATTGACTTTAGGTTATTTAATTCGTATTGACGGTGCTGCTTAATTAAATGAATACTGTAGTTTAATGTTTTATGCATGTTTTAATGTTCTTTTTTATGAAAGTAAAACAAAAACATGTTATCATTATTTTTATTTGCAAATTAATGTTTCAACATCTATAGGCTACGGGACAACTGACCGTCGATAAACCCCTATCCATGTCTTATCTCACTAGTTGTAATTTTGTCGCACGCACAGTGTTCTGTCAGAATTATTTACTGTATTTTTTGGCGAAATCGCGTATTACAGCGCAAGCGATTTCGCCTGTTGCTATACATTTTTCCATAGCGTGGTCTGTCGTCTGTCACGCCCGTGCTTTCTGCTCAAACCGTTCGACGTATTTAGATGCCATTTGACAGATACGCATTGTGTCAGATTCGGGTCCCTGACCGCCGGACAAGCAGAGATTCAGGGAGTTGAACCCTCAGCCAAAACATGCAAACTAATGCATCGGACTTAAGCCTTACAAAAAAATGATGCTGCTACCTGCTGAATCAACAAGCACCGATTCTACTTCTTACCAAATTACTGTGGTCCTTGTATCTTGTAGGGGCCTATTCGTCAACACTGTGCAAATGAATTCTGCTGATTGATGTATTCATTAAAGAAATACCGGTAGGCCTAGTAGATTGATAATAATTCGACTGATATGCGTCGGTTACGACTGGACGACGTTGTATTGTGATTCGCCAGGCGGCGCCAGCGACTGCGGAGTGCGCAGAGTGCGGCGGCTACCGGTACACGCCGTGTCGCAACTGTCACGGCAGCAAGAAATCGCGACGAAACAACTTCACCGTCGAGTTCAGCGCGTTGCGATGTACGTCTTGCGATGACAACGGCCTTGTACTGTGTCAGTCCTGCTCCGTAGACCACAATTCCACCGACTTCTAGCCACGACCAACCATGGCCACGACAGACGCCGACTTTCCGAGAGTGCACGGCAATAACGCTGTCGCGATTATGAGCGGCATAATAGCCTAATTCTGGTTGTATGTGCCCCGAATTTTTTTTGCAAAGTATTATTGTAGCATTCTTTCGTGCACTAAAATAATTTTCAGTGCTGAGAATTGGCCGTTTAATTATTCGATTCGCAGCTAAAATTTCGCCAAAAATGTTTGCAGCCGGGACACCGCCCCGGGCATCGCTGTCCGCGGAAGAGCTTACGACGCTTCGCAGTCAGTCACTTTACCTGCTGGGGAGGCAGACAACCTCTCTTAATGCGTTTGCTTTAGGTAGCCTCTTCAAGTTGACGATACTAGTATGACGAATGATAGACGTAATGTAGGCGTACAATCATGTAGTTCCATAAGCGCCGTGGTTTACACTTGTTGCTAAGTTGCCATGCAACTTCTCTAGGCAAAACAACCACAGAAAAGTGTAATTAACGGCCCTATCGCTTCCTTGGCACTGAGACTTGGTAAGATCTACAAATACGCGTACCATCGCCGACCACTTACGACGTACCGTTTAGCCACAATATGTGTAATATGGACAAACAAATGACAGACAGACGACATAACTAACGGTCGGCCAAAAACATGAATAATGAAATTATGTAGATTTTTACGAAAGTTGGAAAATACTTAACTAAAATCATATTTTAATGAAAATGTGTGTTTATTTTTTACTTTTATTAATTTTGTTAACAATTTCAAAAAGTAAATGTTTGCCTCCAGTTTTTTGGGGTCAATGGTCGCTCTTGCACTGCTGTATTTTGCGAAAATTTGGGGGCTAGATGTACGAAGGTCTGTGGATATGGATATATCCATGGATATCCACGGAAAAGCTGCAGATATGGATATATGGGAAATTTTATATTCAAGGCAAACCTGAATTTAGATCAACTTTCCGTTAGCAAATATTTATAAATATTTATGTAGGCTTAAACATGGCTTTGACGTATGTCAGTTGAATTTAGTGAATTTTGAGTCTATTCGCATTATTGTCAGTCAGGAACAGTTGCAGTCGGAAGGTGACATCAGTTACGACGAATATTATGTCGGGTACTGCGTCTATCATCGTCACACAGTACCTGATGTAATACTCACAGCAACCGTGCTTTCGCATTTTTGTCTTTGGCAGTCATAAACTATCAATGAAAAATTCATTGGTGTGAAGCTGGTGTAAATCTAGCCGTGTCTTGTCACCGTTCTCAATTTTTCAAGACTTAGTACAGTTTCGCAGTGTACATGATTTTATTATTACTCAAATATTTCTTCATTATTGTTTTGTTTAACTTTTTAGGCAAAATCGTTATTGCATGTTTAATTCTACACGTTTTAACTTAGAGTGGTCTGTTCGCCTGAAGTCTGTTACATTCATGCCCGCTGTCTAAACCGTTCGACGGATGTACACTGTGTCCCAGAAAAGTATCCCCAGCATGTTCGAATGTAATTTAAAAACCAATTATCAAATTTTGATACTTTTTGGTACAAATATTTCTGATACAACTTGTTATTGAATAACCTATTGAATAACCGTTCAGTTTTTCACCTCACATAATGGCTGCTTCTGCACTACATAGGGAAATCAGATCAATCAAAATAAGTGTTGAAATAAACAGAAAACCTACAAAAACATCCCAACATTATCGATCGTAACTTTGCGATCAGAAAATTTTAATAATTTTCGGCAGAAATATTTCCGATACAACTGGCTACTAAATAGGTGTTTTACTTTCTACTTTATGTGTTACAACGAATGTCAAAAATGTCAATAAATTTCGTCTATCCTAATCTGTGGGCCGCAACAGCCAGTCTATTACAAGGTTTGACTGTCATGCAGCAGTGTGTCTACCAGATGAAGTTTAAGAGTGTTTGTGAAGTCAAGAAGCGACTGGTACAGCATGGATTGGTTTGGAACAAAACATTATCGACAGTGCTCTCAATGAATGGAGAAAGCGTCTCCTTGCCTGTGTTCACATAGCGAGCCCACACTTCAAGCAATTTTGCTGCAGGCAGTTGAAAAATGGACAAGTGAATGAGATGTGAGCCAAAGTGTCAGAAATGTGAACAAAATGTATTTTACGTATTATGTTAATTAAGCACGCATGTCGCATTTAATAAAAAGTGATATTTCGCTGGTTGTGTTTTTCCCAGGTAGTGCAGAAACAAATGACGGGTGAGGTGGGGAAACTGAATTATCATTTGATGGCAAGTTATGTCAGAAATATTCTTACCAAATATTATCAAAATCTGATAATTGGTTTTCAAGTTACAGTCGAAAATGTCGGGGATGCTTTTTTGGGACACAGTGTAGATGTCATATGGCAGGTAACACTTTTGGAGTCCAATGACGTATTGTATGAGATGAAGTTTCTAGGGACCTCGAGAAGGAGGGGAATTTTGGAGGTCGAACTCTCAACCAAAACATGCAATTGCTCTCAACTGGCGAAAAACATGCTTTATAATTTTTCGTGTAGGCCTACGGGATCGATCAGCGATTCCGCTTATCATCCAATTATTTTGATCTTCGTTATTAATCTTAAGAGAGGACGGCGAATAAAGGTTTTTAATGGCGATTTGAGGTCACCGCTGAATTGCTGAACTACCTTGTAGGTACGGTATTTATTGTAGACCAATACGCTGTCTTTGCATGGATGTGCCTCAAGAACCACTCGACTGCACCATAACACACTTTTCTACACCGTGTCTAAAAAAACGTCCCCGACATTTTTGACTGTAACTTGAAAACCAATCACCAGATTTTAATAATTTTTGGCACAATTATTTCTGACACAACTTGCCATTAAATGACCTTTCAGTTTCCCATTTCGCCCAATGTATGCTTCTGCACTACCTAGGGAAAGCAGATCAAGCGAAATGTGTTGAAATAAACAGAAAACCTAAAAACCATCCCCAACATTATCTATCGTAACTGAAAGAAAGATCAGCAGATTTTAATAATTTTTAACAAAACTATTTCCGATACATCTGGCTATTAAATAAGTGTTTCAGTTTTTACCTCACTTAGCGTCTGCTTTTGCACTACTTGGAGAAAGCAGACCAAGCAAAATATGTGTTAAAATGAATGAAAAACTGTCGATAAATTCCATGTATCCTAAACTGTAGGCCCCAACCGCCGGTCTATTACAAGGTTTGACTGTCATACAGCAGTGTGTCTACCAGATAAAGTTTAGGGATGTTTGCAAAGTCAAGAAGCGACTGGTAAAGCCTGGATTGGCCTGGAGGAGACCATTATTGATACTGCTGTCAATGAATGGAGAAAGCGTCTCCTTGCCTGTGTTCGCATAGTGGGCAAACACTTCAAGCAATTTTACTGCAGGCAGTTGAAAAATGGACAACTAGATGAAATGTCAGCCAAAGTGTCAGAAATGTAAACAAAATGTGTTTTTACGCGTTATGTTAATTAAGCAATCATACGCATTGGATAAAAAAGTGATATTTCACTGGTTGTTTTTTCCCAGGTAGTGCAGAAACAAATGCTGGGTGAGGTGAAAAACTGAATGGTCATTTGATGGCAAGTTGTGTCAGAAATATTCCTACAAAAATTTTCAAAATATAATAATTGGTTTTCACGATACAGTCAAAAATGTCGGGGATGTTTTTTGAGACACAGTGTAGTTCACACTAACGTAGGCCTACGTGACCACTTTGACGACAAGAGTCAGTCTACCGACGCGGACGGACGTTGGATCAGCAAACAAATCTGCTTTGTAAACATTGTCGACAGCTATCAATCGCAACTGCGCATGCGTGAAACTTTTGAAATTTTTTAAACGAAAACTTTCGCAATTCGAAATGTAGAATTTAAAACGAAGATTAGTTTTACACAGTAAACTTTTTCAAGCAGAAGTGTACGTTCGGCGCCGAGACAACCATGCATGCTGCTACATAACTCCGTGGTCCATAAAAAGGTGCCACTTTTTTACTAGCTTTGTGAAACATTGGCCGATTTTCATAATTTTTCGCATGCGATATCAAGAAAAAACTTGACGCAAATGATTTAGTTTTTGTTACTTCACCTTAATACTGTCGCTACCTTACTTTGTGAAATGCAGAAGTCGTAGTTTGGCCATTTACAACAATGAATTCATACTGGGTAGCGAATGCATGGGCTCAGAAATGATTAACCGAATAGCGACAAACACAATTGGCACTTATTGTCTTTCAAAAAATCACACGTGTCGCATCACATCGTCGTTATTACAGCATGTGCTCAAAAATGTTCTCCTCCAGCATGAACGCAAGCGGTAGACGTTGATGCAACTCATCAACAGCACGTTCAGTAACTGCATGACTTTTGCATTTCACAAGGTAGTGTAGCAACAGTATTAAGGTAAAGTGGCCAAAACTAAAGCCGTTAGCATCAAGTTTCTTCTTGATGTTGCATGTCAAAACTTATTAAAATCGGCTAATGTTTCATGGAGCTATTCGAAACAAAAAGGTGGCACCTTTTTATGGACCATGGTGTATACAACACTATAGGCCCAAGCATAAACAGCACACAGTGCATCATTTGTTCGTGATTTTCTTCCTATATTAACCCTATCTTTATTTGCGTTCACGTAATTCTGCACACGTCGCATATTATGCATTCTGTACAAAGCGACAAAAATAAACTGAAATGAACTAAACTGCAGTACACTATTTCAGTCTGATAGAAACGGCAACTGAATAAATTATACAAATTTACCAATATACAGCTTTTATTTTGATACAGATTGCTGACGCTGCGGTAACCGCTGCTCTGCCTTCGTCAGAAAAACTGTCCGCCAGGTGTTGCTTAGTTTAGTTCAGTTTACTCGAGTTTAGTTTATTTCGTTCGCTCCATATCATACGCTGTCTCAGCTGATTCAGAAGTCGGCTTCGATTCTTCGGTCACGTGGCAAGGATGGATGCGTCACTTGACATCTCCAGAGCACTCAAAACGTCAATCCGAGGTCTGCCCATAGAGTGGAAGCGCCCGCCCGGACGCCCTCGCCACACGAAGCTACGTACCCTGAAAGCAGATCTCCAGCCTCATAATCTTGGTCTCAACTCGGCTTGGAAATACGCCCAGGATCGAGAACAATGGAAGCACCTCGTGGAAACCGCTAACGCTCCAGCTCGGGGCATGCGCTTGATGATGATGATATCATACGCTGCGCAAGTTTACCTGTTCTATGGTCTCTTGCAAATCTTGCAAGGTCTACATTGCAAATCGCCAGCTCCTATTGCGTTATTTGTATTCTACAACGTGTTATGTAACGTAAACAGTTAGAGTTTTTTGTTGCGCTCGGCAGATTACAGGTCATTTCGGTAAACGGGCATGCTACATGCAGCTGCATTGGATTATTGTGTTAGGCCCTCTGCATTTTTGTGGGTACCCATTAGCGTAACGGAAACGACTAAGCCTATAACATAACATAAATTTCTATGGGCTTACAAAGACGTACAAAAATGCAGTGAAAACGACCAGTAAAATGCTGGCAAGTCTATTAGGCTCAACTGACCTGTTACAGTGTTACGTTATCCGACGCTTTGAGTTCGACTGCGTGCGCGCTGACATCTGCATCCGTTCTATGCACTCTCGGCTGTACTGAAATTTTAAGCTAACATTTAAAACTACACGAAATTGCAAACACAAAATAGTATTTTTAAATTAATAGTTAATATGATTTCAATTTTGGCATAGCTGGGCCGAAGCCCGGCTGGGTTAGGGGAAATTGCCTTTCCCCCATAAATTGCAATGAAAGTCAGTCAGAGTCCGGGAACAAACTGGTGAAGACTTCCTGGACGTCCTCGAAAAACATGGATACAACAGATCGGCAATGGAACACCGGCAGTCAGCTGGAGACAGATGTGGCAGAGTGCAGATGAACGTGGACATCGTGGGGAGTCGTCGCAACGGAACACAGCTACGCGTCGACGCGTCATGATTATGATGTAAATTTTAGGCTGTCGGAAAATCTTTTTGTTGTCGAAAAATGTTTATCCAAAAATGCGAAAATTGAGGCTAAAAATCCTCAAATTTGGAAATTTTAAAAGCAACATTCACAATTTTGAGCACTCACTATCTGTCGGAAAATTGCGAATTGCTACTAAATTGTCTACTTTTCAACCCACGACGCCTCTGCAGGCTATGTGCTCAAAACACACATCCGCCTGTAGGCCTACTGTAGGAGTGAGGCTGCTGGTATCCATCCGTATGATAATTTAGGGAATTGGGTTTCATTAATTAAACACTGTGAGATGAGAGATCGAACACGAGACGACACGAGCCTTTTCTTACGCTATTGTATTTTCTGTCCTATCTCCACAGCACACACTGACCGACTGGCTGCCGAAGCGAAGCATGCAAGCGGCATGTGTTAAAACAGACTTTTTTGCATATCACACTTAATTTGTATTAACGAAACTCAGGAAAACAGTGCTAGAAAGTGCAATAGACATATTCTGCTTATAATAAATTTTGTGCGAATAACGCATACTGTACGGTATATGTGCAAGTGTAAATCGCTAAACAAATTATTTAAGCCTACTTTGCTATGTATTTCACTACACACGTCGATTGACCATGTCCTGTTAAAATGCATAACGCATTTTCGCAATTCATTTTGTGCTCCGAATTTGTCAACGAAACAAAAAAATGATTAAATTTGCAGCATTATCAGTGTTTTGTCAGTTAGGTACCTTGACGTTTTTAATAAGAAAAAACTTACGAAAATAAAAGACATTTATGAACGCGCTGTCAGTAAACGAGTCTTCCAAACCTTCTAAATCTTCCTGCTGCGATCACTTTGCCCAACAACTAAAGAACTATGCCGTTATCTGTTGTTACCTGCGATCGGCAGGTGAGAATGTGATCAGTACAAAGTACATAGCGTTCGCGACGCCACATGCGCTCTTTTCGTGAACATTATCAGCAAGCGCTAATTGAACAATGACCCTTTAGCGTAGGCCTATATTGTCCTGATAAGCGGCTGTCGTGTTCGACGAAAAACACGGGTTGGCGCAAATTATCGATATTTCAACCCATATTTTAGTGTAACTGAACTAATAACAACAACAACGACGACGACGACGACGACAATAGCAGTAATATCATGATTAATACGTAATAAAGGCAATGTTTACGGTGCTGTAATAGCAGTCACGCACTGTATTTCGATTAACGCCAAGCAGTCGCGGACACTCGGACAAAATTAACTGACTTGCATGACCGCTCCTTTTTCGGTAGTCGCCATGAGTATCAGCGAATGCTGAAACGTAAACGGGCACACCGCATAATGAATCTACGCCGTGTCCGGAAAAAAACATTCCGAACATTATCGATTGTCACTTGAAATAATATCTAATTTTAATAATTTTTGTACGAATATTTTTGGCACAACTGGCCATCAAACAACCGTTCAGTATTCTACTTCACCCAGTGTCTGCTTCTGCGCTACCTGGGGAAAACAGAGCCAACGAAATATAAGTTAAAATGAACACAAAGTACGTCAAAAAGCATCCCGACATTATCGATTGTTACTTGAAAAAGGATTGACAGATTTCAATAATTTTTGGTGCACACATTTGCGATAATACTTGTCATCAAATGACCGTTTTAGTTTCCACCTTACCAATTGTCTGTTTCTGCACTACCTTGCGAAACCCAAACAAGCGAAATTGAATAAAAACGCAATATTTTGTTTTGTTTTTGTTTCCACAGGTAGAGTAAAAGCAGACAATGGATGCGGTGGAAAATTGGACAATCGTTTCATCACCAGTTGTGTCAAAAATATCGATGTCAAAAATTATTAAAATCTGATAATTTTTCTTCAAGTTACAATCGAAAATGTCCGGTATGTTTTTCCGGACACAGTGTACATGCCTACGATATTGAGTTTCAGACAGAAAGAGCGCTAACGCTGAACGCTTTCGCTGACAACGCTATAGCGCCATTCTAGGTACAGTGACCGTTAAGTAACAGTTTGTCCGATGTGTCAGTCGAGTATGCATTCCGAGTAAAGTTATATTCAGTAGCTACAGAGCGATAGTTCAACGTCACGTAGAGAGGATGTCTGTATGACACATCATTCGGTTGATGCACGTTTGGTGTCGTGCGCTCGACTCTATGACCACATAAAGCCGGTGCTATAGAGAAGCTGCACTGGCTTCCGTTTCGGCGTCGGGTGGACTTCAAGATAGTCACTCTGGTCTACTTGTCACTGTCCGGCATGGCTCCAGTTTACCTGGCCGCCGACTGTCAGCTGGTCTCAGGCAAAGGTTGTCACTAAGTCTTGTCAGCTGCGCTCTGCCAACTCAAGGACATGTGTCGTCAGACGGACCTGGAACAGCTCTATGGAGACAAATGTTTTGCTGCTGCAGGTCTTAGGCTGTGAAACAACCTTTCAACTCATCCAAGACAAACGATGTTAATTTTGGGCACTGAACAGTTTAACCTGCTGCTAAAGGCATTTTTCTTCGGCTCTTGATATCGAGGTGCATTGTGGCTAACTGTTAATCTGCGCCTGCGCCTGCTAAGCTATTTTACTTACTTACTTACTTACTTACTTACATATTATACATCTCGTTCTCGACGTGTTCGCCTACATCAGCGCCCTTGCAACATTTTTCCAGCTACGATATACATACTGACAGCGTCGACTCACTCTATAGTCCGACGTTGACGTTGACGCCCTGCCTCCGAGCCGAGATTACGTTCCAGTCAGTCAGAGTCAGTCACGTCTATAACAACGCGGCGATTGATCGGTCGCTTCACGCTAATTCTCGGTTTCCGGTGTCCAGATTTCGCGCTCTCCCGCCCTCCCACTTTGGCCACCCAGGTTTGTCTACAGTGTACTATAACGCGGGCGGCAGCAGCGTGAATAATCGGACAGAGTCGACTCGAAGTCGTCAACGAGCGTCACTGAACGCTCGCGGGGTCTGTTATTAGCGGCAGTGATAAGATCAGTGCCGCGGCAATTAACGAGTTATAACCGGCGTGCCCGTCTTGAAAGCCTGTCCGATCTGTCTGCCTTCGCCGCCGGCGTGACATGAGCCTGAATGCCGCCGCTGCAGAATGGAGGGGCGGTATTAACCGTGCCGAGTTAATGGGCTGACATGTCGAATGTTTGCTTTAGTAGCAAGTCCAGTGGCAGTACAGCTAGCCGTTTGTTTATTTCATTAAAATAACGTTTATTGCTGATTAGCTAGCGTACTATCATACCGTATATAGCGACGACGCTGTAGTACTTCGGCGTTCGGCGTTCAGTTATTTGGATGTTCTGCAGTTTGGATGTCTGCTGGTGGACTGTGTGACAGCGTCAGGCTGGTATCTGACATCAGATCGCTAGCGGTGACGGAGCAATGACGCGGTATAGGCGCGATGACCGCCCACCCACATTGTGACATAGGCCCACACAGCTCGCTTCCAGCCGTCAACGCTTAGACCGCATTTACACAAGTATAGGCTACTCGTCGACTCGACAACGATTCGGACTTTGTTTACTTACTTGTTTTTTGTGTCGAATTAATTTATTCATCCGACATTTCGGTGCTGTATCGTCGCCGAGATTGCTGTCGCCAGCAAGCATGACGTCACTGTGACGTCATACGTCACGTGCCCTCAAGTCCGTCGACGTCGCATGTGGTGTCTGCGCGACCGGAAGTGGATCGAGATCATTATCGATCCACATTATCGAAATTATTATTGTCGGCTTCTCAAATTCTCTCTCTTATCTGTGGTAAGTTGGCTGCAAATGTCGTTAATTAATTTCACGATGTTTCGCTTTTTGCCTTTGACGGTTTCAAGTAGATCTATTTAAGTTTTACGACTTAAAAGCTTTAAGGGGTCGATGTGTCGATTGTGCTTTTATCTGAATTTTTGAAATTAACTGTACATAATACCTGCCTATTAACAAAATTGATAAAGTACGATGCTATGCAACCGCGCCTGCATGCGTAATATTATTCTGTGACATACGAGATGTGAGCATACGCATCAAAATGTTCTGTCAAACTGTTTTGGGACTTTTTTTTATTTTATACTTCTTAATTAGTGCCGTCTGTATGCCTACGTCTGTAGATGTAAGTGTAATTTCGGCATTGTGTAGATTTGCAAATTGCAAGCGTACTTTTATATAGCAAATTTTGTTAAAAATTCGGCAAGAAAATGTTATTTTCAACTTGCTTCTCCCACTGGCGTAGACACAGGGTGCACTGCAACACTGGGCAGCCTATACGTGTGTGCCCCCGCAGGAACTTAATCAGTTGCTCAAAATAGTGCAAAAATGCACCAAGATGCTTTTAGCACAAAAAATAGAAAAAAAAGTTTTGGTGAGGAGACACAGCCCTCTTCTTAGACCCTTTCCCTGGTAAGGAGGAATATTTTTCCCCACACCCCATCTCTCATACATCCAGATCCTGGCTACGCCAGTGGCTTTTCCGAGTCGTCTCGCGAGAAAAACCACTCGCGCTACCGAGTACAGAATGTTTTAGTCACAACAAATTCAACTGACAAGTCAAAGCGAACATTCAACGCGATCCATCTCCATTGGCATTGTGGGCAAATGACATCGTCTTGTTTTCTCAACGGATGTGTTAACCTATAGCGCCACCCGCCGTTGAATATATGAAACATCTATATTTTCTGACTTTATGTAGGCCTACTTGTCGAAAAAAGAAAGTTAAACATTTGTGCATCGGCAGGGCCGCATTTAACTGGTGGGAGGAGCTGGGGCCCAGCGGCGTATTTGGTGGCGAAAGTTATGCAAGCCAGGATTGGCTATCGAATTACAGGGTTTCAAAAATTAAGGGGTTTGGTGGGAGACCCCCTGTTGGTGGGAGGCCTGGGGCCCGCCCCCCCTAAATCCGGCCCAGGAGCATCGGTGCATGGTAAGTTATATGGCTATTGTTGAATGTCTGTCGAGTATGATCCAAAAATCGCGGCTCAAATCCGCCATAAATATGGCGTGTATAGTCGTATAGTACGTCGTATTATTATTCCTACTAATAGCCCACTAGTATTTATTATTATGTGTTAAGTAAGCCTATGTTTGTTGCCAGGCGATCTTTAACCAAAGCGGACATATGGGACACAATTCGAATGCAGATTACAGACGCCTCGATGATGTAGGTGTGGCATTTAAATCAATATTAAGTTGACATTTTCCGGAATCCGGACACAGACATGCATCACTATTTTGATATCAGAAATCTGCGTCGTGAAGGGAGATCTCTAACTGGACAGGTATGCAGTTCTGAGCGAGGGACGTTTAGGCTGCGTTCACATAAACACGAGTACGAGTCCGGCACTGTACGGATTCCCGTATACGAGTTCCGGCAAACACGAGTTTGCGTGTATTTAAATGGCGGCCGCTCACATACATACGAGTACGGGTTACCTGTAAATTTCACTCGTACGAGTAGTTTCTGTGCAGGTCATGTTTTATCCAACAGTGCAAAATAATCTACCCGTAAATAACAATAATATAACGTACAAAAGCTGTGGCGCATATTTGACGCCAGAACTGACATCATTGTAAAATTATTCGTGTTAGAGGTGCGCAAATGGTAAAATTATTAGCGATGAAATGTAATTGTTGTTTATTTGCGAAACATTTCCTCGATTCGATTTCATTCAATATGGCCGACACGCGTTGAGTTATGTGCTTGTACAAGTGACCGTGAACGCTCCACTCGTACGAGTGAAGCTTCTACGGGCCATAAACGGAAACCCAGACCTGTACTCGTACTCGAACTTGTGTCTGTGTGTCAGTTAATTGCAGGGGCCTATAAGAAAGCCATACAGTGGCGTAAACGGCGACAGCCGAAAGGGGCTCAGGGAGTCCATGATTCTGGAAGTATAAGTAATACGCCAAGCTGCAATCAATTTCGACTTCCGTTTGCATGTAAAATTATTTAACACATTTGCACCGACTAAATGTTCTTCTACGACCAAAATGCCTTTGCGACCGTAGTCCGCACGGAGCTTTGCTTCACTAAGAACCTTACCCCCCTCTGGGCCTTTGTGAGCCCACCAAAACCTTTCTTTGCTTAATTCCTTCCTTAACGAGCAAATCTACAGTGTGTAACCAAGTATACTCGTGTGTCGTATCTTCAAGTTGTGTTGATGTGGGCGGCACTTGAAAACGCCAGTCGCTTGGTCTGTAGACTGCATACAGCGTTATAATAGATCAGTGTATATACTGACGTGTAGTACTTGCACTGCCTGGGTTCATTCCACATGTGTGGCATATACGTCCAGCTGTCGCCGCTTTATCCTTCATGTCTGTCTGTCTGTCTGTCGTCAGCTATTTCTCGTTGCTGACGAGTGTCGCTCTCTGATTCTACCCTTTTAACCAATCCCTCCATGCAGTGAGGGGGATAAAATGGGCAACCGGGGCAGCGACTTCATGCCGAGTCATATTATTCTTCTTAATCACTCCCTGTCGATATAGCTGAACCTGTTTAGGCTGTTATAACGTATGTAAAACTTTTTTCTGAAAAATGTATTTTTTGCAATTCAAAAAAATTTAAAATTTAAAATTTAATATTTGTATAGCATCAGGCATCAGTCTAATACGATGCATCCATATACATTATTTTTGTATTTTTAACTTCAGTTTTGACATTTTTTTACAAGTGTTACTGTTTCACTGCTACTGCACTCCGTCCGAGTCTAATTACAGTTTTTCTGCTACCGCAGAGAGGCAAACAGCAAAAAATCATCAAATGCATTATGGCAGCTGACGACGTCAAATACTGCGTTTTGTAATAGTGTTATTTTTCGAGTATAATAGCCCAACAAACCGGATTTCTGTGCTTGAAAAATGCAATATTACATCGACGTCTGTTTTTCAGCAGCGGCGTTGTGGGAAGGCCGATGAAATGGGGTAGGGAGCAATTGCTTCTCTAATTTTTGTCTGTCGGAAAAATGTCGGAAAGTTTTTTTTGTCTGAAAATTTTTGTTTAAAAATGCAACAGTTGGGGCTGGTAACCCTTATTATAAGGAAATTTAGGAGTAAAATTGAAATTTTGAGTTTCTGTTTTATTTTGTATTTGTATTTAAATTGCTGCCTTTCGTAATGAACAAAAATGTATATAATAATTTTTTCTGTCAGAAATTTGCAGTGTTTGTCGGATAATTGCAACTTCGTGTCCCGCGTACTTTATATTCGACGACTCTGCTGTACTTCAGCAGTCGGCAAGGACACGGAAATTAGCACCGCGGTGGGGTGAGCTGGGCACGATGCAGCAGCGATGCGTGCGGCTGATGAGTGGGTACGAGTGATGAAGTTGTCTTAAGAACGAGCGTCTGGGCGTGACAAGTTTGTTTGTTCTATCCGCCCAACCGACAACTTTCCGCGAAACATATCCGCGCCTGCTGCTGCGTGCCTAACTAGACGCAAGTGATATTTCACGACGGTCAGACGAAGTGTTCGCTCGTCGCGTGCCAGTGGCATCTTCAGTCTTCATCGCGGTATAGTCGGACTGCCTGTTTCTGTTGTTCCATGGGTGCAGACACCTTGGGCAGTTAAAGAGACGCGCCCACAGGGAGTAGTATGGACTGTTTTATACCCAAATTGCTGATGTTAATTACTTATGAGCAGTTAACTGAAATTCTGTAATTGTGTAATGACAGGCAAACGGTTTTGACTGTAGCAGTTTGAATCCCAGTGGCTAACTACGGATTATTTTCTTCAGCTGATGTACGGTTGTTGGCCCACGGATATGAAACAACCTGCCGGGTGACGTGACTTCGGCCGAGTTGTCATCCAGCTTCCGACAGCGAGCAAAAAACTAACCTGTTCACGAAGTCCATTTTCTGACTTTTTCCGGGACTGGACTCCATCTATCTATACTCTAGCTGTGGTGGACCTAGCATTAGTTTGTATTACATAGGTCACTTAAAAATCATAGATTGCTTTACTCATTGATAGGCCTATTGTTTCTCTTTAGGCCTACTATGAAAGACCGGCTACCCAAGGAACCACCCAAAGCGTTCGTACGCAGGGTGATGCAATACCGTCCAAGATGTCATGCAGTCTTCCTGGACGGCCGATCATCAGCTGTCGGCCATCAGTAACAGTCTGGAGGTCAACAACTTCATCTCGCCGTTCCGTTGCGTTGCGTTCCGTTCATAAACAGTGCGCAGTCCGCTCGCTTGTCGCTGCATCAAAGGAGGCGGTCGATCAACGATAACAATTGGTTTAGCGTTTCAGCGCGACGACCGACTGCGCCGCTGCTTCTACGATGGCACGCGCTTGCCCCTCGCCGGCTGACAAAACCTCCCCTCGACAAACCCTGTTTGACAGTCCCATTCCTCTGTCCATACCTTACCCTATGCAGCGGCGGCGAGTGTTCGAAAGGTTAAGGCAGAAAGTTGCAATTTTCCAACCCAAGAGATTATGGGTGCTCAAAATTTTGCCAATAAATTTTCCCAAATTGAAAATTTTAGCGCAAATTTTGTACTTTGAAAAAACACTTTTGACAAAAAATAATTTTTGGGTAGACTAAAATTTAAGCGGGAAGGGTGGGGGCAGTTGCGCCACTGACTTTACGTATGTTAGCTAAAGACGCATAATACTGAGTTAATATATTTTCAAAAGCGCAGGTCTTAACAGTGGAAGGTGTTTTGTCGAGGGGGTCGTCGGCTGCTGAGACTGAGGCTGCTGGGGTGGCTGCGTGAATTCGAGTGCAGAAGCGTTCGTCGCCGCCAACCAACAGACGCTACTGTCCATCTCCATTAGTGACTCCGCCTTGCCCAGTCTCACCCCACTCCTACCTAGTAGTCTTCGAGGCTACGACTGACGGTGTAACGTCCTGGCTATCAACGGTTTTTGACTGACCGTTAAATCGAGTCTTGGGCACGACGTGTCGTCGATCTGGTGTCGTCGTCGTCTGTAACACATGTATTGTGGCTAAACCGTACGTCGTAAGAGGTTTGCGATGGTACCGCGGCATAGGGCAATGACGAATTCGTATAAGCAGTGGATAGGAACCATGTATCTATCTGCAGAGGTTTGGCCGCAATTGTGAATTCACAGTTACTGTTTGCGGCCAATCACGCATCTGCGCCAAATTACCGAGTCGTATCCTAGCGTTGATTGTAGTATTCGATATAGCAGCGTCACCAGAGCGTACTCACTCTGGGAAATTGCTTTCTTTCCACGACCGGAAATCGGACGTTAGCCTTTGGATATAGGCGGTACGGTCGGCTCACCTTAGCGACGGCTGGGCTTCTTGCTTTATACCGTATGATGTTATGCACTGAGTACTTGAGAAGACATCTAACGACGAAGCAGGCCTATGAAAAGAGGCAGGGGTAAAGGTTATGCTAATAAAAAGAATCCGTCTTCAGAATGCATTGTCTTGAGAATGTGGTGGTGACTGGCATCATTGGTATGATACGTTTGGCTCAACCTCCCCATAGGATCACAATTTTAGTACTGAGGTTAGCCCCATCTTGTCACACTACACCGGTCTTGCGTACGATCGCCTTGGATCCGCCCAGTGTTATCCGCCCAGTATTATAACAAGCGTTGTGAGCGGAGAAATTAGTTTCATTCGCGATCACGGTGCGCATCTGTACTCTAAGCTTAATTGTCTTTCTCCGAGGCAGTCTTTTGTCGTCATTAACGTAAACATCACATTAGGCTACCTGCGTCATCTGCTGTTTTATTCACAAGTTAGTGTTCTAGCTATAACGATCAGAGACCGTATTCGGTAACTTGCGATCAGTGGCGTATTTAGGATTTCGCAAAGGGGGGGACATGGCGAGCGCGCGGAGCGCGAGCCTATAACGAGGGTCTGGGGGCGTAGCCCCCAGCGGGGTCTAGGGCGGAGCCCCTGGTCTGGGGGACAGGGGGCGCTGAAGCTGAAACACTTTTTGCTTCTGAATGTTCAATGGAAACCGCAAATTTGCCCATTTTTCTGAAATTTGGAAACGCAAAAGACCATCAAACATTGTTGAATTTTGCAATTCTTGCTGAAAAAATGGCAAAAAGCACCTTTTCATATACAGTCGTTTGTAAAAAAAATTTCATGGTCGGGCCAAAGGGGGGCATCGCACCGTGCCCCCCCTCTAAATACGCCACTGCTTGCAATTTATCGAATCTGCCGTAGTGCCAGAAACTTACAGGAAAGTTTAGTCGCCAAATTTTTGCACTGGAACTTTTTAACGATTGTATTGTAATATAGGCATATGGTTTATTAGCGACGTGCGTGGAATCTAATAAAGTCACCCATCGGTGACCAACAAAAGCTTTACAGCAGCTGGACCGTAACTGTGAATCAATCTGCCAGTCAAACTGCGACAGCGGAACGTCTCAGTTTTGAACATTTCCAGCAACTAGCCTACTGCTGAAAAAGTTCTTGTTCGTCTGAGGTTCCGGCGTATTGCGACGTTTATTGCGCGCGAAAGCAGCTACTGCTTTCAGCGCGTCTTAGCCATCGCAATTCTGTCTGTCTGTCCGTCCGTCACGCGACAGGATCAGTCAAAAACGGTGCAAGCTAGGATCACCAAATATTCACCGTCGCCTGCCTGGAAGACTCTAGTTTTAGGAACCGTAAACCTTTTCCATAAAATCGAAAGGGGTCATTCCGAACGAGAGCGCTAAATGAAATGGGTGGGAAAAATTTGCGATTTTTAGCCAATAAGTCGCTGTATCTCAATAACGTGCGAAATAGGGTCTACAAAGTTTTTCCCTAACGCCTACCCTTTAGTCAGGGTACATCCGTTGCATACAGACAGACGACAGACAGACGACAACCGTACCAATGACAAGCTCGACCGTTACTTAAGTACGGTCGGCTAAAAACGGAGTTAGAGTCGTAGGCGCTTACTTACTGACATACTTGTTGTCTGTGACGACAGAGTGACGTCATACGTAGCAAGTGCCCGCTGTGAGCGGCAGAGCGACGTCTAGCGACTGATGGCCGAAGTACAACGATGAGACCCGGCCGCGTCATCTTCATTACGTCTCTGTATCGTGTCTGGCTACTGATGCTCGTCTTACAGACTCCGATCCCAGCCGCAGCCCGCTCCAAGCGCCCTACTGATGATCTCAGGTACATAAGTGTTGAAAATGTTTTTCATATGTTTTATAAATGTTTAAAACGTTTTGTTGTGTGTTTTTGTTGTTAAAAACATGCAATACAAAATGGAAAATATGCTACAGTTCTCACTGGCAAATTGCGTTTAAAGCCGCGGTGCATCGTTATTTACTTTCCAGTCTTCAGTCTTCACTATGTCATTGTCAGTGGCGTATTTAGGATTTGGCAAAAGGGGGCATATGGCGAGCGCGCAGAGCGCGAGCCTATAAGGGGGTCTGGCGACAGAGCTCCCAGCGGCGTGCAGGGGCAGAGCCCCTGATCGGGGGGTCAGGGAGCGAAGCCCCCCTGAAGCTGAAACACTTTTTGCTTTTGAACGTTCAATGGAAGCCGCAAATTTGCCTTTTTTTCGAAATTTGAAAACGCAGAAAATCACAGCGTCATATCAGATACAATCTCACATGGCGATTTTAATCGCATATTGTATCGGTATGAAAAAGACCATCAAACATTGTTGAATTTTGCAATTCTTGCTGGAAAACGGCAAAAAAACGCACCTTTTCATATAATGTCGCCTGTAAAAAATTTTCATGGTCGGGTCAAAGGGGGAGCATCGCAATCTTTTGATTATAGTGACACAGACAGTGACTTAGTCGCACGATGTCGTAGACTCACCGGGGTTGGCAGCTTTCCAAACTGGTATTTTGCCAGTTTCTGTTACTTAAAACATTGATGTTAATTAGTTCGGAGCGGGCTTATGTTTTACTCCAGATGTTTTTTTTTCACTGCGAGATCTCCGAGATGCGTCGGCAGATCGGCGTGAAATTTTGCACGGTGATCAGTTCTAGGCCGAATTTGATAATGCCGGTTAAAACTTTCGGACGACTTTCAACTTCAGCGGCGAGTATCTCGATACCTGATGGACCACTGCTCGCCAGTCTCTGACGTCGTCTTCCGACAGCGTCTGCGTTCGGCCAACAGTCACCAACTTTCCGTGCCACGTCATCGGCTCAGCACCTACGGCCGTAGGGCGTTTTTCTGTTGCTGGACCAACTGTCTGGAACTCACTGCCTGATGACCTACGTGATCCGGAATGTTCTGGAAACATTTTCAGACAGTCGCAAAAAACTTTTTTGTTTCCACAGTACTAGTGTGTTCAGCGCATTAGAGGTTTTGACGATAATGCGCTATATAAATTCACATTTGACATTTGACATATCTCCGGAACGGATGAAGATATTCGAAATCGGACAAGTACATTTTGTACCGCGTTGAATAAAAAAGTTCGTTGAACTTCGGTCCATTAATCACGGAGATTAAGCGGTAGAATTGTACCCACTCAAATCGACTTTTTCGGAAGGCCATATTTCGGCCCCTAAGGGGTACTGCGCCCGAAATTTTTACACGCGCTAGAGAATGACCAAGTCTTACTAGCGCATCTCTCCATCGGGAACGGAGGTCCCTCTTACAATTGTTTTTCAAAGGGGGATCCAAAATTGGCTTGAAATTTGACATACCCGTGCTTGTAGCTTTGAGGGTTAAAGGAGCACTTCCATGAAACTTTGCCACGTGACGGGCCATGAGGTGGGCATGATCACTTATGTACAAATTCTTAGGGGCCTGCAGCCCAAAAATTTGGGAAGGCCAAAAAGTCGAAAATTCGGTCCAATTTCGGACAACTTTTGACTTTGACCGCGAATATCTTAGGAAACGATCGAGATATCAAAAATCCGAAACAAACTTGATCGACAACTATTTCTTCGGGATTCAGCAAAACAATTTTTGTGAAGTTTGGTCCATTAACGAGAAAGTTACAGGCACGGATGTTGACCTACGCTAAGTCGACATTGGCGTTCTGCGTATGCTAATGCATTTGAGTTCGGGCCACGTGACTTTGCCACCGGGGGAATTTCTCACTCCCCTGAAATTTTCCTCAGTCGGTCTTAGGGCGCCGGGCAGACTCACGTTGGGCTTTGCCCTAGATTTCTAGTTTTCAATGCATTTTGGCACAAAACCAATACAAAAAAAACAATATTTTGTTGTCATGTTATTTGATTCACAGTCGTTGTGTAACAGAGTTGCAATTTTGTTAATGATGGTGATTTTACTTCTAAAAAATCAAAAATGTTATAATATGGTACCAATTTTGCATGTTAATCCACTTATACCATACGAATATTTGTGCTGTGAGAACTTTCAAGCAAGACACTGCTGATTTAAACCAAGTTTTTGTCGGTTTAAACCGGTTCACATTTTTTGAGTGGCAAAAACAGATTTTTGCAGGAAATAAACTTAACCCTGAGACTCGCAGCTGAACGTTCGTTTTATTCTTTTGGTGCATTTTTTAGTTTTTAAAGTTAAACAAACAGTGCTCTTTATGGAGCTCTTTATGTTTTTTATTGACCAGTTAATGTTTCTAACATGTTGCAGGTCGTTGGCGTACCAGGCAGCTGCGAGGGGTCGGGGTGAGTTAGACGACGAACGTAGACGTTCTGTGAACTACGCAAGACAACGCCTGGCGGACGTCGTGCCACCCAAGATGATGGAGCTCTACTCCGGCCAACAAACTCGCGGCTTTCGACTGCCCAATGCCGTCGTACGAAGCTTTCACGATCAAGGTTATTGTCATCGCCAGCTTCACGTAATAACAATCCGTGATGTGCGGACGCAAGCATTCTGCGGGTCACGCGGACGCAATGTTTGATGCCATGCGGAGGCGCACGCGGCCGCGGACGGTCACTGATAAAATAACTCCGTTAACGTAACGTTTCTACTATCTAGTAGTAGGCCTACTATTATCTTCAACATTTTGCATTTGTATTTTTGCACATACCAGTACTGCTGTTACATTAGTAAAGGCTGGCCATGGGGCCCCGTCGATTTGTAACATTATCACTGTTGCTGTATATAACCGATAACCTCAGGCCAATCGCTGTGTCAGTGTTGTAATGGCATTTGGCATGGCGAGCGCAAGGGGTCTAAGACGAAGCCACATACAGGGTCCAGAGGCTCTGGGGCAAAGCTCTGTGTAGCTGAATCACTAAGATTTTGGATGTTTAATGAAACGGCAAATTTGCCGACTTTTGTAAAATTTGCAAGCACAGAAAAGCACATTTTGTGTTTTCTCATATGCTCTCCCTCTAATTTTAATTACGCCACGAATTGGCAGCACCTAAGTGGAGACTGAAACTATTTGGCCTTGCGTCTATACAAATGTTTTAAAATCTTTTTGTCAGAATAAACGATAAACCGTCAGTGCAAAAATGACGATGATTTGAAACAGAATTCAAAGAATACAAGAATTCAACGCATTAATGATATAATATTAGCCGACTTTGTATTTTACTAGTTACTACAGCTGCTGTTTGCTGATTCAGTGTCAAATTCTGGTTGATGCGAGCAGCTACCGTACGGTATGCTATGCTTTCGTCACTACGTTTTCTTCTCTCATGTGATACCGTACGTGTGATATGTGAAGGTTTACACAACACAAGTCGTCAAGTGACGTCCGAGGGTCAGTTGGAAGGACACTATGTGACGCAGCAAGTGTCATGCGTCACGTTTAACCTGTCCGACATCCCGCCCACAGAGACCACACACCGAGCTGAGCTTAACCTTTACGTCGGCGACGACGATCTATCAGGTCTAGTTGCAAATTGTAATAAACTTTCATAAACCATTCTCACTTTTTCATAAAACGCGTTTTAACATTTTATTTTTTTTGGCGTTTTGTTTTCAATTATCAGTAAATGTTAAACGTTTGGCGTAAAATAATGGTGCATATTTGACCTACAGTAATTTTGTACAGAAATCGAAGTGTGCCACTAATAAGATTCTAGCGCATTTTGTATTTAGATTTGCTTACTTAGGGCCTATGTGAGATGACAGAAAAATTTTGTCATGAATCTGAGAAAGTTGTCTCTTTGAACTATCGGATTTAGTCGATACAAGTAAAAATGATCACTTACGTTTTTTTTTATTTAAAGTCATTGGCGAGAGCGTCGCTAAAATTTGGTACGAAAGGGCACGAAGCTAACAGAAAATTATTTGAGAGTAACACACCAATTATGGAGCTAAATGCCGGAGTTTATGTGGCTCCAATGTGGCCTGAATAATTAAACAGTTAAAAGTCGATGTCTGTCTCATAGCTGGCGATGCCAATGTTCAACGTTTATAAACTTTGCTCAAAATAAAACGCGTTTTATAACGTTATCAACAAGACACCCTGTTGTAGTTGAAGTGGATCGACCGTACCGCCTTTATCCGAAGACCAGCGTTCGACTTCCGGTCGTAGAAAGAAAGCGATTTCCCAGAGTGACTATAGTCCCATACATGATATGGTGACGCTGCTATGTCGAACGCTGCAATCAACTCTGAGATCATACGATACAATAATTCGGCGCACATGTTGATGGCTGCAGGCAGCAATTTTGCATTTAAAATTGCGGCCAAACCGCCGCTGATAGAAAAATGGTTACTATTGACAGCCTATAGAAACTCGTCATCGCCCTATACAACGGTACCATCGCTGACCCTCTCCGATATACGGTTTAGCCACATTACATGCGTTACAGACAGACAGCCAGACAAACAGCGACACATCGTACCTAAGGCTTGATCTAACGGTCGGCCAGCCCCAAAAATGTAAGCTTCGCTAACGTATATTAGGTCTACATGCGTGTTGCAGGTAGCAACGTTAGTCGTACGACGCTGGTGAGCGTTTATCGAGCAACACGCCGTCTGCCGGGAGACGTTTGCCGTGTGGACGACCCAGCCATCAGTCAAGGACATTTGCGGCTAGTCGGCCAACGCACCGTCTCCGTGTCCAATCCACGGGGTTCTTCTCATCCTGCGGGTGCAGGTAGATGGACCACCCTGGTCGTCAGTCGCGCGGTGTCGCGGTGGCGTCGCCGGCCCAAGAAGAACTTCGGTTTCGTCGTGGTCTGGACGGACGTCGACGGAACGTTGTCATCGTCGTCTGTCGTCGGTCGACGAAGGGCATACCTGATGACGTATGATGTAGATAGAGCAGTCAGGTCACCGTCAGCCGTCGACCTCGTCAAAGATCTTCCTACTCTACCGACCCAGTCCACAATCCGGACGACGACGATGATGACCGCCAAGGCCAAGTTTGTATGCCGTTGTGAAATATGTATTAATCTACACTGTGGGACATAAAAAACACCAATAGTTTTTTCATCAAAACTTAAAGAAAAGTGATCTAATTGCAATAAGTTTTGGTGAGAATATTTCTGATACAACTGGCCATCAAATGACTGTCTAGTTTCCCACCTCACTTATTGTCTGTTTCTGCACTACCTGGGGAAAGAAAACGAACAAAACATTGCAATAATTGTAATAATCGCATTGCATAGAATTTCATACGTTAGGCTTAATTTGCTCTGCAAGCAAAAACGTTCCAAAAAGCAGCATTGGTCGAAGTATCTCGTCTTATGCAGGTGCAGTAGGCTTACTTGATTTTATTACGTGCGATAGCAGAATCCTTCGCGCGTCTTAGCCATCGTCTGGGCGTCAGTCCGTCCGTCAAACTCGTGCTCTCTATCAAAACAGTGCAAGCTAGGATCATGAAATTTTCATTGTGGGCTGCCAGAAGGTCTTTAGTTTTTCGTGACAAAATTTCTTGCCTCTGGGTGCTGGGGTTCCCCTCGAACGAGAACGTCAGAGGTGTACCACCACCCCCTGAAAGAAGTTATTTTGCCGTTATTGGCTCGTATAGTGTGAAAACGGTTAAAGATCGGTACTTAGCCTACATGCTGCTTATCATAACAAGCACTGGTGACAGGCTTTTTAGATTTATCAACATTTCGATGACCTTGAATGACCTTGAACCCCCCTCTTCCCTGAAAGAGAGGTTTTAGTGAATTTCTCGCAATTTTTAGATGCAGCGCACATTTCATCACTGAATTGCGACGAAATGGCTGAAGATAGACAATGACAACCTGTGCATGAAATTTTTTGCATTAAACGTAGATTTCAGCAGTCTAAGTCCCGACCCCCTAGGTTCAAGGAGGCCGGCGCAGGCGGGCGTCAAAGACGGCCACCCTCTAAAAAGTGGTTATTTTACCGCAATTATCTCGTGTAGCGTGAAAAACGGTTGCAGATAGGCACAGACATGCTGCTTATCATAACAAGCAATAGTGACAAGCTTTTTATTGGTGTCAACGTCGATGACCTTGAATGACCTTGAACTCCAAAAATAGGGCTTTAAGTGAATTGTTTGCTATTTCCGGCTGCGACACACATTTTAAGAGTGAATTGCGTCGAAATGGCTTAGATGGACCTAGACAACCTGCGTATGACATTTTTAGCACAGAACATACATTTTTAAGAATCTAAGTTTTGATATCTTAAATTCAAAGAGTCTTCCATTCGGAGGCCTCAAACTTAAGTACTCTTTCAAGATGCATTAATATCTTATTGCTGTAGGCCTACACTGATTGCCAAAGTGGCAGCCCCGCTGCTATCGCGCGTCACGTGATCTTTTCTCAAATTACTTGGATAGTATTTTGTGAAGTATTTAATTGCTTGACGGAAGTATTTGTGACTACGATAGGCCTGTCTAAACGTTATAACTCTGTCCACACCATGGACGGACGTTAAACATAGGCCTACTGTGTGGGCCCTGTGGGGGTTGTGGTGTACATTACGCAATGTAGGCCTGTTATATCTCGGCTGTAGCTCACTTCATAACAACTAACTGACTTGTGTAGTGTATTCACTGATTCATATTCGTGTGTTGTACGAGAAGTTGACATACTGCAAATTGTTTAAGACAATATGGATAAAATGTATAGTTTAGGCCCTATAACTAACATCCGTCAACAGTGTGAACGGAGTAGTAGGCAAAACATCACACGATCGTAGCAACACTGCAGGACCCTGTGATGTAGACGTCGAGACCAAGATCTTGGTCTCGAGGCGCGTCGATGACAACAAAAGTAGTCTTGGCAGTAGTTAAAGTATGGGGAAACGTGGCGGAACGCAGTTCCCCACCTTTAGTTTTCAGTCCAAAGCGTTCCCCTCTGAAGTTTACAAAAGACGCAGCAAGGGCCCAAAATCACCAGCGGGAGTCCAAAGCCAAACTAGTGTTCCCTCACCTATGTATTTCTATTTTCTAACTACAGTAAACCACTGAGTGTTGGTCTTGAAAAATGTCTCGTTTGCATCACTGCAGGTCGGACTCGGACAGCAGCGGTGATCAACGTCGTCGCCGTCACGCCAAGAAGACCGGGTCAGGCAGCAGTCGTTCACGGTCGTCACGCCGAGGTGCTCGCAAGCATCATCGACGTCGCACCCGACATAGACGCAACCTGTGCCGACGTAGACCGATGTACGTCGACTTCAGCGAGATCGGCTGGGACGACTGGATCGTCGCTCCACCGGGCTACGAGGCGTTCTACTGCGCCGGCGACTGTCCGTTCTACATGCCAGACCATCTCAACACGTCCAACCACGCCATCGTGCAGTCCCTGATTCACTCCGTCGACCCCGGCCTGGCACCGCGGCCGTGTTGCGTGCCGACCCAGCTCAGTCCCATGTCGATGTTGTACGTTGATAATGACGACAACGTCGTGCTCAAGAACTACCAGGAGATGGTTGTCGAGGCTTGCGGCTGCCGGTGACTTGCTCAAACTCCACTTGCTTCGATTTGTTAGAGACTTGTTGTATCTTTACGACAATATCAAAGATCAAATAAAGTTTGTGCCTTATACTCATATGCTTCTGACTGCCGGTGACTTGCATACAGTTTGTTTAAGCATAACTTAATTGACTTCACCAGCACTTTGATTTGTTGTCAGGAACGTAGGTCGAAATTCGTTTGGGGAAGTATTAAATTTTGGGGAAGTATAGAATAAGTTCAATAAACATTCGTGACTTCATTCTTAATCCGTAAATACAGGGTGGGCCATAAAAAACGTGCCACTTTACTTTGTCCATATTTTTGCCAAATACTAACCGATTTTCAAAATTTTTTCACTGGTGCAGTCGTTTTTCAACAGAATCACATTTTACTCGGCACTTAGATGTAAAAGATTTGATTAAATAACAGTGTAAAATTTCTAATTAAAATTCCAAACGGTTGCTCAGAAAACAGCGAAAAACTTTAGAGGCCTACCTTTTTGCCACACTTTTTTGGTGGCGTGGCGTAGTTGGTAACGCGTTTCGGCTGAAACGAAGTTACTCTACGCCGGGCCCGGTTAGTACTGCGATGGGTGACTGCCTGCGGGCAGGTAAACCATCTCTGTGCGAAGCCTGCCAGCTAGGTCGACTCAGCCTTCT
>Ga0056128_1001121_pt1 | contig 28611 bp, 20 predicted proteins | sample WorMetLIZISLAND2_FD_71113 | JGI IMG/M metagenome (GOLD analysis project Ga0056128, IMG submission 71113) | Marine gutless worms symbiont microbial communities from Max Planck institute for Marine Microbiology, Germany - Olavius geniculatus... ... | reverse complement strand
ACGGTTCCTGAAACTAGAGTCTTCCAGGCAGCCGATGGTGAAGATTTGGAGATCCTAGCTTGGACCGTTTTTGCCTGATCCACCCGTGTGACAGACAGACGGACGGACAGACAGACAGACGGACGGACGGACAGAATTGCGATAGCTAAGACGCGCTGAAAGCATAGCTGCTTTCGCGCGTAAAAAGGAAGGAGAAAGGAAAAAGGAAGAGGGAAGGGAAGGGAAAGTAAAGAAAAAAGAAGCAGAAGGTTTAGGGAAAAGGAAAAGGGAAAGGAAAGGAAAAAGGGGAAGAGGAAAGAGCAAGGGAAAGCGGAAGGTGAAGGAAAAAGAAATAAAGAAGGTTAAGGGAAATGGGAAAGGAAAGGGGGAAAAGGTGGAAGAAAAATAGCTTAAGAAAAGTAGGGTGCACGCACGCACGGATACTCAGGTGATTTTATGCTCTGTTCAATGCTATGCATTGCATTGGACAGACAACAAGAGAGAAAACTGGAGATGCCAAAAGATTGTCAGTTTTGTCACACTTTCGGCGCACGCTGTATGTCCAGGCACAGCGTTACGGTGACGCCTGTCGTACAATAGAGTCTTCACCACAATATCATGGCGCTGACAACCACAAATACCGAGTAGTTGTGATAGATGCCGCTCCCGTCGTCAACCTCCGACTATTCGCAATGAAACTTATTACTTTCTATAGCGAAACCGAAAAAATATGCGGCAAAACGCAGCATATAATCACCACAAAATACGCTGGAAAACTTTTTCTCGTACATTTTTGTTCGTCAAGACTGTCGGTGTCGGATTCATCACAAACGTCGAAACACCTGCAAGGGCGCGGAGACTTAAATCAGTCGGTAACGTGTAGGCCTACTTGTCAGCGGCTGCCTGCTCGTTACGGTTGCGCCAATGGCTCTTGTACTGTTGGAAATGTTAGACACGAAGTTGGGTTCAAGGCCAACATTTTCAAGGCCAAGGCCAAAGCTGAGGCTGCTAAATAACTAATAAACAAAATAAGTATGACAGTCTAGTGCTGCACATCAAAAGCCATCTTAATCTTATGGAAACCGTAATGAACCACAAAAATGCCCAGAGAAACATGGTTTTTATCTGTCCCACTGTTATAGCATAGCATGGCCAGATTATAAAATCACTTCTGTCATTCTGTCTGTCCCTCTGTAAACACTCCTACGGCCGCAATTTTAATTCAGTCTTGATGAAATTTTGCACAGTGATTTGGGGCCCGAAAAGTAAGATCGAGTTTGTTTGAGATAAAAATCTGATAACTCCTTCCCATATTTACCCCAATTTTCAACAAATTTGCATTACGGCCTATGGGGACTTCAAAGCGGTATAACTTGCTCCCCGTAAAAAATAATTGCGCGCTGCGTTTACCTACCCGCATATTTTCGGGGTAAGGCAATTTAACGGTATCAATTAAATTTACCTCCTAACGACCTTTGTTGCCATAGCAACCATTCAAAAGTTGCAAAATTTTGCATTACAGCCAATAAAGATTTCAAAGCGGTATAACTCGGTCCCGGTAAAAGACAGTTGCGCGCTGTTTGCACCTACCCTCTATTTTCGGGCCCAGACTATCCGATGGTGTCATTTAAATTTTTCCCTGCCGACCCCTGTTGCCATGGCAACGAATTTTGCGACAAAATTGACTAAACTCGGCTCCCGTGAAAGATAATTGCGCACTGTTTGCACCTACCCTCCCTATACGCAGCTGCTAGGCTATATAGCGTGGCAATGGGACAGACATCTCGTTCCGCAGAACGTGTTTCTAGTAATGTTTCTCTGGATATATCTTACAAATACCAAAAACTCACTGCACAGAGCGAATTCATTGCAAGTCACTAGAGGCCAAGATTAAAATCAGTGGTTTTCAAGGCCAAGGCCACGTTTTTTGTCATCAAGCTGTCCTCGAAATCGAAGTCTTAGAGGACCCCACTCCTTGTTAAACAACCTGCTTCGGCTACTATACAGAATTTAATCCTATTATTATCCTACACGTTCAGACGTCAATGAATACATTTTATTTTATCATTATCATCATCATAAGCGCCTCGAAACCAAAACCATGGTCTTAAAGACTACTAGCTGGTAGAAATATCACAACATATAAGAATCTTGTCCTTGTAACAATTATATATTCTTCATGACGCACCTGCACCACGGACGAGAAGCGCCTTTGCAAGCAGACCTACGATATGGTGACAGGCATAGTTGACGTTTGATTAATCAACAAGAAATTTGAGCAAATGCTCACGAGACGCGCGAAAGCATATAGCAGTTCCGGTTCACGCTAAGTTAATATACAAATACCAAATTCTCCATTTGGATCGCATAACGATAGTGGCGAGGCGCCACATTGTGAATGATATAGATTTGTGTCGCAGGCCGTAATCGCCAAAAAATCCATAAAACCCCCTATTTTGGCGTTCAAGGTCATTCGAGGTCATTCAAGGTCATTGAATTTGGCGCCAATCGAGAGCCAGTGTACGACTTTCTCTTAGTGATTAATAGTAACCTAGGCCCTATCTCGCACCGTTACTGAGATACAGCGACTTATTGGCTAAAATCGCAAATTTTGCCCACCCCCTCTTATTTAGGGCCCTCGTTCGGGGTGATCCCCTTCGAATTTATTGAAAAGCTTTACGGTTCCTAAAACTAAAGTCTTCCAGGCACCCGACGGTAAAAATTTGGTGATTTTAGCTTGCACCGTTTTTGACTGATCCACCCGTGTGACAGACGGATAGACAGACAGACAGATAGACAGACAGACAGACGCGCTGAAAGCAGTAGCTGCTTTCGCGCGTAAAAAATTGCACGTTCAGCAACATGGTGTAGAATCTAGATTGTTCTGCGGTCGATGGGCGTTCACACCATATAATCCTTAATGCAAATGCTCCAAAAAATAAGGGAAAAAGTTTTTTTGGGAAAAATTAAAGAAAAAAAGTTGATATTTCTGGCATACTGCATCTCAACTTGTAAGACGCTGCTGTTCTCATGATTTACGTTATTTTGCAAGCAGCAGTTCTCTGTGACGTTTAAAATGCGTTAAATTCGTTTGTCCGAACTCCGCTCGGGGACCTTACGATGCTCCCCAAACCTTCTAGTCGGCTGGGAAAGGATTTCCCCCTCCCCATTATTAACCCCTTTAACGCTTACAGCACTTTATTCTCAGCGCCTGCAGCGCCTCAACTTGAGTTAGAGGAAAAACTTGTTTCATGAATCTAGAGAGGATATACGCCGCTGCTGCAGTCTGAAATTGTAGACGCTAAGATATTACAAATACTTGCAAATACGCTTTGTATACAATGCATTTATTGCCTAGATCGGCCAACCAACTGCACTGTTTTTTTCGACACGTAGGCTTACACAAAGGCAAAAATTGAGTCCATAATGTGTGTAACTCACACCTTTAGACAATTCAACATGACGCTTTTGTGTTTGTGAATGCCTCTGTATACGATATTTGATCTTCTAGCTTGATCAATCAGTAAAGACAGATAAAAAAACGTCCTCGGAACAAAGCCAACCGCACGACTGACCTGCTAAACCGACCACTTTTTAGCCGACCGTACTTTAGTAAAGGTCGAGCTATTGGCATGAGTTGTCGTCCGTCTGTCTGTCCGTCTTTCTGTCCGTCCGTCTGTCCGTCATGGATGTACTGTGGCTAAACGGTGCAAGATAGGGCCTAGGTTGCTATTGATCACTAATAGAACGTCACATACTGGCTTTCAGATGAAATATAAATCATTGACCTTGGATGATCTTGAATGGTAATAATGCACTATGGTAAGCCAATCATGCGGTATTATGGGTGAACGGTAAGTGGTTGAGGGTCGGCGATGGTACCAGCGGATAGAGCGGTGGCGACTTCATATAGGCTGTCAATAGTAACCATGTCTCTATCTGCAGCTGTTTGGCCACAATTTTGAATAGAATGTTTAAAGCTATAAGTGGTCGTATCTCAAAGCGGTGCGAAATAGGTCTTAGGTTGCTATTGATCACTAATAGAAAGTCGCATATTGGCTTTTAAATGACATAAAAAATCATTCACCTTGAATGACCTTGAAGAAACAGAAACTGCATAGGCGGTAGCGTGTCTGAGCATGGCGTTTTTATTGTGAAAAATATTTGCAAAACCTGCATCAGATATTTTCTTTGTTCATTTACTCTATAGCTGTTTATATCACCTATCGAGATGACCACGTGCATGTAACAGTAGCTATTTATATTGCTTGGCGAAATAACCACGTGCGATGTCCGTTACATTAGTCTTTATTGTAGCTTTCGAGACAGCGTTCCGTTAACATAGCGTGCATGAAACTTTCTCACCTCTGACAAATCGCTTTCTCTCCGTGACTGTAAATCGGAAGCTGTGCTTCGGACATAGGCGGTACGGTCGGCTTTTCCTATCAATAGCTTCGCTTCTGTCTTATATCGCCTTTGCTACCGCCTAGATCATTCTCCTTAGTGGTAATTCCGTCTGTACGTAGCCAGCCGTAACTGTTTAGCCTGGCAAATACAAGCAGGCTGCTTGTATTTGCCAAGGTGAATCAAGGGTTTGCTGATACACTCACAAAGTCCAGAAACGTATGTATCAATTTATTTAATACGGTTTATAAGTTATCGTGTTGACAGAGAAAAAACACACTCGTCACAAAAACAATAATGTCATCGCTATCGCAGACAGTAAAATGTTAGTAGAAATCCAGTTGGTGTAAGGTCGTGTATGAAACATGCCGTGACGGCTGGTGAACGTATCACAGGTCAACTACACAGCCTCCAGTCACGACGTTTTTTGCTCATCGCCAGCGCGCTGGCTATAAGGCAACTGAATTAAACTTGTGGCTTCGTGTTCCTTACCGCTAGCTATGAAATTGAGGCCTTAAGTTTTGATCATATGGCGGTTCTTGGCACTTTTTGCAACTCATTTACAACAACATAAGTATTTAAAAAATGAGTCTACGATGTGTAATTTGTGCCCATAGGTAATTTAATTTTGCGCTTGTGTCTGCTTTGTCCAAAGATCGCATTCTTCTGCTAATTTTGGCGTTTAGAAAAATTTAACGTCTATAGCTTTTAGTCTAAAGTTTGTATGGCTAAAAACTACTTACTGCGATGCACTTTTTGTGTGTTGATCGCGTAACCTTGCAACTGTTGACGTCTGACTTTTCAAGATAATGTATAGGCCTACAGCGAAATACACTTGCTGTCTACAAACTCTAGACTAAATTTGAACTATTTACGTCATTGCGTTTATTTTTTTTAGCCCAAATGACATTATTACACAAAGGCCAATAAACATGATCTATAGCTTTCTGTCGATTTGACTTCATTTCTTAAACTTTTTTAGCATTTGGCTCCCACTGTTGCCAAAAAAATCCGAGATCGAGTAATGTATTCCGTAAAAACTCAATAGGGCCCACATCAAGCAACCACGCCCTGCAAAGTCGGAGACTCGACAAATTTGCAGCTTACAGTATTATCTTGATCACTATTACAGACATTTCTTAGAAAACAAATGTATATAGACTGTTTTTTCTGATAAAAACGAACCGTTAAAAATTTAATGCATGTAGTCGTGGCGTAAATACGTTTCTAGCTGAAAGACCGTTTGACTCGAAATACCACTTCGGTAAAGCACGCACACAATTGCTGCGGTGATGGTGATATAATGGCACGAGCTGAAGACTTTAGCACGCGACTTGGTCGTTCATAGTCGTCCGGTACCTTTCAACGAAGCCTCACAAGTCAGTCATTGGCGCGCGTCATTGCTCTGCACACACGCCCGCCCGCCCGCGTTTAGACCCACTCGCTATAGCTGCTGACTACTTACTACTAGCCGTTCTCGCGCCTCGTCGCTATTTATCTAATGGTGATTCGGTCGCCCGTCACAAGTTGGACGGCACGCGACAGTTTAGTACCAGCTGCTGCTGGCTCGCCGCTTCCACCGAACGGTGACGTCATGCGGTCACGTGACTCTTCATACGATAACGACGACTTGTGGAGCGTCGCGTCGTCGTCCGGTGACTTGCTGATCGCCGGAGTCAACTACGACGACAACAACTACAACAACTACGAGAACGACGACACGGACTCGCTGATGGCTGCAGCGGTAACTGACAGCGATGAGCGGTGGCGAGAGGACGAAGTTCCGGCACAGCCTTCGACAACTACAACAGCAACGACGACGACGACACGGACGAAGGCGAAGCCAGCGAAGACTCGCTCGATCAGATCAGTTGTACGACGCAACGAGCGAGAACGCAACCGCGTCAGACAGGTAACATCAACCAGTTCGTTAGATTACATGTACATTACGTTAGGAGATTTTTAACGTGACTTAAGTACCAACTGCAAGGACCACAGAAAGATAAAACGGCAAGTAACGACAAACTAAAACACAATAGATGGATATAACTGTCTAAAAATGTTTTAAGTTTACTTCGAAACCGTGAAAGTGTGTCAAAAGCAGCCACGTTACTTACTTCACAGCACCCAAACTTAACATACCCGTTCATCTGATAATTTTTATGGCAGCATCAGTAATTTGATTTTTTACTTCCCATAAAATTGCAGCAAAACTAGTAACACGAAAACAGAAAAGCATGTAATATTGTATAGCTTTACCTTGCAAGCTACCGAGACGACAGATAGTCCAAATATTTTGCAACATTTTTATGTTTGACTATACGTGACACTGTTTAGTAAAATATTGTCCAATTAAAGTCGAAAATGTTAGCAAAATAATTTTTGATGGCAGTTTTTCCACGTGTCGAAATACGATCGCTAAATAAAGAAAAATAGTACGCATCAAAACAAAATCAAGATGTTTTATGACACAACTGTAAATATTTAAAAAGTTAAAATAAAGTAAATAGCAGCAACAGCAGCATCAACAACAAGAAACTATAAGGTTACAGCTGACATGACACAAAAGATTAGCTTTACCCGCTATTCAGAACGGCGCCATTGTAGTGAATGTGGTCTTTAAATCCGTTGTTCTACTTTTTGCCTGTCGTGTTTTACTGCTTTTTGCAGTGCTTTTACGATGCTTGTACTTTTTGTTTTCTATATTATTTTATGTGTTGTATTTATGCTGTGATTTAAATAATGATAACAGGGAAACCCCGGTTTTATTCCAGAGACTGTTCGTGCCTCCGACGGTGGTTTTGCAAAGGGGTAACGCGGTCGCATTTTTAACACTTTTCCAACCGAGTAAACCGCCGTTGCAGTCATTAACACTTTGTTGAGTTTTCTTTCCTCGAAAATTAAATACTTAGAAAATAAAGATTAATAATAATGATGCTGATAATAGTTGTTAGCTAATGCAGCTGTTGGCTGCAGGTGAACCAGGGTTTCGATCGGCTTCGTCAGTACGTGCGGCTGCCGGGTCTGGTCAAGAAGAAGCTGAGCAAGGTGGATACGCTGCGGGCAGCGTGCGCCTATATCAAACAGCTCGTGACATTGCTGGCACAGACTGAACCGGGCGTGACGTCACCTCACGCCACGGAACAGCTGCTACAACCGCAGTCCACCCAGCAGCTGCCGCAGCATGATGACGTCACAGGAGCATCCTCCAGCATCGTCTTCCAGTCTCTGCTACTGACTGGTAGCGTCAACAACTCGACGCCGGCGGGGTTGTCGTCCGATGTCACTGTCAGTGCCTGCGCTCTCCCGCCAGCAGCCTCGACGCCACATCCTGTGTTGTCGTACTCGACCGAAGGCGGCGTGTGTCTCCCTCTACCGGACGTCAGCGGCAACAACAACTACCTACTCGAAGACGAGCCTTGTCCGCCGTGGTCACCCCTAGCTGAGTTTTCCAGCGACCAGCAGCAACGACTTAGCGAATTAACCGCCTGGCTCATGGAGTAGAGTACCTATCACCACGGCATTGATTGCCCCATCGGCCACTTGTGCAATGTATTGTTTTGTCTTTAGCGGAATCAGTCTTTATAGCCAAGCAACTATACTGAGAACAGCAGCACAATAATGTAACAATGTTAATTTTGTTCTTACATTTTTAGTGCATTTAATTATGCGGCCATGCTCATGGGTTTTGCCTGTCCGTGCCCATGCGGGCAGCTAGATCGTGATCAAAAAAGACCAAATCAAAATTGATGTGAACGTTCCTCTGGCCATGAATAACCGGCTGGTATTTTCAGTTGAAGCTTTCCTCAAGTCGAACACCTTCAGAAAAAGACGCATATATCTCGGATAAGCATGGCTTGCGCGGTGGCAATGTGAAAGTAAACATTCAGTTTTAAAATGTGCGCTATATGTGCACGGTTACCCGAACGGCAGCATAATGCGTCGGTACTGAATTAATTGTAATATTTTTAAAGTAACATTTGCAGTTTACTACTTGGTGCATGAGGCGTGTAGTGTGCTTTGAGTTCAACTTGCTAGCTTGAAAAACCAAGCAAACAAGACATATCCAGCTGAGCTATAAAGATCGACGACGTGTGGGACCATAGACCAGTTTGGCATTGGTTCGGCGCCAGCACAGAGGCGGTTCGGTCGATTCTGCGATAAACATGCTGATGACACGCTATATTGTAACGGTTCGGCGCCCGTGTTCAAAGTCGTCGCACCGTGGGACTGACTAGAACCAACAACGCCGTAACCTACTGCATTGTGTGCCGTAATGTATGCTTTCTTTGATTCACGGAGTCTCTCGGTAGGCCTATGTGACAGCCACGCCGCTTGCAATGTCTGCAGGGGCTTCTATGCTTATACCCGGTGGGCGGAGTTTGCGCCCAGTGAAAAAGGGGGAGTTTTGTTAAGGGTGGTGCAAAACTGCTATCAAAAAGCGCTGATTTCAACACAAAATTCACCACAAACCATGGTGCCATGCAGGCTGTACTCGTGCTCAATGGAGAAACCTACAGCACCCCCACATACCTCCTAGATAGATTAAAGGTATGGGGCTTCCGGGAAGGAAAGAAGAGAATGGAACGCAAAGGGAAGGAAAAAAGGAAAATGGAAGAAGAAAAAGACAGTAAAGATAAAGTGAGATAAAGGATAGAAAAGGGGAGTAAAGAGAAAAATGAGGCTGGAAAAAGGGGAAAGAATAGATGGAGAAAATTTGAGCCCAATTTCGATTCTAGATTTAGGAAAATAGAAGTATCTAAACCTTCGCCTGCAGCGAGCGTTAAAACGCATTTCTTGACATTCCGTGAGAAAGTGTGAAACCCACGTTGCGAGACAGTGTCGGGGCTGTGCTGTAAAATGCTGCTACGATCGCACACCAGCAATTAATGTCACGTTGGCGTGACGTCTTCTTGTGCCACCATCGACTGCATGAGATCTCTCTCTGTCTGTCTTCAACCCACAACCACTTCCGTTCCATTATCCACCGTTTTCGCTGCCCACGCGTCAGATCGGAGTTTAATCGCCAGCTCGAAATACATCATCTCTCTGTCTGTCTCTCTGAATAGAGCTGTATTTTGTCCTTCGCGAAATTAAACAGCAATCAAACGTTGATCGTTTGTTAACGATGGCGCCGCGAGTTATGTATTATTCAACAAATTTGATTATTATCCGTGATTGGCCGACCTGTTCAATATTTAAGTATTTTTATTTGAGCTTACACGCATTTTTTTTCGATTTTCTGTAACGGATGTTATCACTGACATTGACATAGTGTACCGTAGTATGTACGTGGCAGACATATGCTTTCTGTTGTCGCATTTCGATATGCATAATTTTATTTCTTGGTTTAATGCCGAAATATACGACAGTTTATGTTGCAGCATAGTACTTTTGAGGTGCTGATTAATAGGCTACAATCCACGATTTTATGGCCCGCAAAATTCTGATTTGAATAATTGTGGATTTTATATACTGTACATGTATATATGATATTGTGATATGTTGCTTATGACACTGAATAACTTATAGTAACGTTTGGGTTCAACTCACGTAGTATATTTTTTGAATGTATTAATTTGTTGAATTTGATGGCATTCCGCATTGTATATATTTATAACAGATGTGCTTGTGTTGTTACTAAACGTTTGTGTCATGCAGCAAATGATACACTTTTTGTGATTCAACTGTGATACAATGTTCAGGCCTGCGTTGTTTGACATTTGACCACTCTGAAGAGTTTGCACTTTGACAAGGCCGAAATCCCTATATGAAATCCGGCTTAATATTATATAACCTGTAGTTTTTAGCCGACCGTATTTACGTAACGGTCGATAGTACGGTCGTTTTCCGTCGTACGTAACGAATGTAAAACATCCGATGTATTGTAGTTAATAAGGTGTTTACACGATCCAGCAGATGTCCAGCAAACGTCCAGCATTAGCACGTGTATTTTGAATACATTTGCTGGAAGTTTGCTGGATCGTGTAAACACCCCATAAACCTTAAGTCATAAAGAATTTTTTACACGAATAATTAGCCATGTGTCTTAAACTTAGGCATGCAAAATTTCAGCAATCTAGTGCTAAAGAAACATTTTGAAATTCGGGGTTGAATTGAGGGCCGTTAGAAAAATTTGCGTTTTTCAACGGAAAACCGGCCAAATCTCGGAAACGGTGAGAGATACGGCCAAGCTGACTATTAATCACTAATAGGAAGTAACATATTGGCTTTCAAATAACATGAAAATCATTGACCTTGGATGACTTTGATGGTCACTGACAACCATCACCAGTCAGCACTGCAGTACAGTCGGTTATCCTAGCGACAGCGGGGCTTCTTGTTTTACAGGACGTTATGTCATGCGCTGGCATATGTCAAATCGACGCAAGCTATAGGATCACAAAATCAATACTCTCGGCCCACAAAAAATATGATTTCCATTTAGGTATCTGTTCAGTTCTTTCAGAAATTCGGAGGCGTTAAATGAGAGAGAGAAAAAAAAAGATTTTGAAAAAGAATTCCCAGGAACAGTGTGATAATGATTGTGCACACAATAGCAACCTATACGCATGATGCTGTACGCGCAGTGTGGTTATGCTGTTCTAAACTGCATTCCCTGATTTTTGTACTTGTCATAAGTGCAAACAGTTAGTCTGGCTCGAGTCTTTAATAATATGCTTCAATAGCTTTGCAATACGTCGATCCCCAATATTCCAGCGTACAGAAAGAATATGCACTGTTGGTGCTCGCAATACTTTTGCCGCGCTTATACGCCTATGCATATTGAAAAGTGGCTATTAAAAATGCAAAATACATGTCTACCTAGCTAATATATGTTAATATGAATAAAGTGTTCTAATGTGCCTATTATATACAGATGTATTGTATAATTGGTATAATTAGATTAACAATCTAGGCTCAATTTTTTATTGCTGTGAGTTGTAAATTAGAAATAGCATTCATGCTGTTGTTGTGTCATGTTATTGTCTGCATATAAGCATCATGTAGAAATTAATTGCTAGTATCTATTTAGTGAACATTGGCAATCATTAAAGATTATCAAATTATACATAATTAAACACTTGCTTATTTTAAATTTTGTCTTATTTATTTTGGTTTTTTTCCTGTTCTTTTTTTGGTGATTACCAGGCTATTGGTTCATGCAGTAAAAGTTATAATAAAGCATTATTACGAAAATGCATACGCACGTACGCACATTTACTACCAGATCGCGAAGCTAGCATATTGCACATTTACCCACACACATCTCACACACCTAACCATACATATCATAGCACATAAATACGCAATGCGATAAAAATGAGGAATAAAAACATTACTACAACGACTAGAAACAAGAAATTTGAGCTAATGCTCACGAGACTCGCGAACGCCTATAGCAGTTACTGCACAACAACAGTAAAATAACGACTTTTACGGGGGTACCGCTCTTTGATGCCCTCGTGAGCAAGTTTCCTTAAACCTAGAAAATCGAGACTTGGACTATCAAAATCTACGTTTAATGCTGAAAATTCCATATGCAGCTTGTCCATGTCTATCTTAATTGGTTTCGGCGCAATTCGCTTTTGAAATGTGTCTCGCAGCCCAAAATTGCCAAAAAATCCATAAAACCCCTCATTTTGACAGACGGACAGACGGAAAGAATTGCGATGGCTAAGACGCGCTGAAAGCAGTAGCTGCTTTTCTTGCGTAAAAATGAACCATTCAAATGTGTCTGCATGTATTGCACGTTTCTATTCTGTTTGATTTGAAGCAGGAGTAAGTATGGGTAAGCCTCCTTCGATGAATCAACGGAATTAATTAATTTTGCAAGTAGCATTCTGTCGAGTCATTAAGAACCATCGACAATTCTTTAACGATGGTCGTCGATGTTCCGCCATTCGCGAGTGAATGGCTTAATCGAACTAACACTTTAGTCGTGTACAAACTACCTAGTGGCCGCTAAGTTTGCAGTCGACACTCGACACAGCTCGTGATGATTGATAGAGCACGTGTGGGCCTACACAATAAGAGTGCCTAATGCCTATACGTAAAACTAAAACTAAAGCGAAACTAGAATTAAACTGAACTGTCAAGCCTAAAGCAAAAGGCTAAATCTGTCCACTGTAGCCGCCGCCGCGTGCTGCGATAAATTAAAGCAATGACGGCAACGTCGGCCATAGCTCTATTTCGCAATGGTAAAGTATCCGAAAATTCGGTCCTGTGACCTTAATTTTTGACATATGATTTTCAAAATCAAGAGTATTCTTGCCGTTGTCGAGATACAAATGCACACCTAAATTCACCAAGCTATGTGCAGCGGCTTATGAGTTATCGTGTTAGCAGACAAACAAACAGATAAAATACGAAAAAAACTCACTTAAAAACAATACTGTGATCGCTACCGCGAACACTAACTAAAACTCTCACTAAAACTCGCACGCGTTTTTGTTTTATGTACATGTAGACAGCACCAAAACTGACCAAAACTGCTTGAAAACAAAATTCCATGCGAGCTTTCGTTCAGTTTTAGCCCCAGTGTTCAGTTTAGGCGCCCCATTACAGCTGGTCGGCGGCGGCAGATCGTTGCACTCGCTGTGCTGTGGTTGATGTACTGGTTCGACGCCGACGCATAGTGAGGGGCGTGGAGTGTATTTTTACGGTATATACGTGGGTTATTAGTTTCAATGGGCGACTTCCGTTGATCGGGCTGGCAATTAAAACGCCGTGTACTTCACCTGCGACGTGTGCCACCGCCACCGACCTTATCACGCAAGCACTTCCGCCACATCTCAATGGCAACAAATAATCAAACAAGTAAGTAAGCGAGTAAATAAATTTGTATAGCGCACAGTGTCGACGAGAAACTAGCCGAACAGGCTAAAGTGGGTCGCTGAGACAGCCTAAAAGCTAAGTTTCAGATAATGCTGGAGGTCAGCATATTTGAATTGGCAAAATGGTGCATATACGAGTCGGCCAGATTAGACGTGACTGTAGCGTTTTATGTCACTGCCTTCCCCGTTTGCCACAGAATCACGATGAGGCCACAGGGCCTTTTTATGTGGTCCAGAAAGGAAACGGAAAATTGCTTGGAAACAGGAACTGCTGCAGAAGTGCCAGCGCGAGCAATGATGTCGTTGAGTTTAATGGTGTCGCTGGATGCGACCCGGCGCGTGCTTGCACACGACCCGATACATCAACGTCTTGTCTACAAGGGCAGGAAGGCGAGACAGTTACTTTAAGTCCAAACGCAACGCTACTGCTAAACTCACTGTTCCATCTAACTATTGCAAGGCTTATTCAGACTAGTGCTAGTAGACAGCATGTTGACAGCTGATCATAATTTCCAGAATTTTGTTTCTCAAGCACTAACACATTCTTGGCAATTTCAGCAAACCGAAGCAGAACCCGTGTTAGTTTATACACATGCGGCCTAGTAGGCCTATTACATTTCAGTTCAAGCGTTATTGCTAGCCAGCTATGACTGCGACATGGCAGGGCGTCATAGACCTATAGATGTCTGACTGGAGTGGGACTCAATATACTGCTACTGTGCTATACACGTGGAGAAGGACCTCGATGAGCGGTGCAGAGAAGCACGCGACGTCGACCACTTGAACTTGTTGCTACGGTCGACCACTCACTCCGCTGTTGCTGCTCGCTCCGGTTCTTGATCGTTCCGCTGGATCCCAATTAGACCGTCAATAATGCTGGGGGTCACCACTCACCAGTTATATTGACAGAGACACGTGCAGTAGCCCGGTAAAGCGTGGTTTCTATCCAACGCAGCGCACGCAACAAACGCAAAAAAGTACGCAGCGGACGCAGCTGACGCAAACACTGCAATAGTCCAAATGCAAAGATAGAAACGGTAGGCTATTTCGTTTTGCGTTAAGTCCGTTGCGTTTGTTTTGGTCGTTGCGTCGTGTACGTTGCGTGCGTTTTGTTCGATGGAAATCAGTAGCAGTGGCGTCGTAAAGGCAAAGCAAACCCCTCGCAGAGGTACGGAGAGTCACCTGCCATATGGGATCACACAGTGTTAGTTGCCACCCGACACGGGTGAACGCGCCCCGCCTTAACCCCAGCCAGATAGGCCGGTACTCGATTTACTTACTCTTGAGGGATGAAAGACTGAATTGACCTAGGCGGCTGGTTACATACCGAGATGGTTTACCTGCCCGCTACTAACCCGGCCCGGCGTAGAGTAACTTCGTTTATCGGCAGAAAGTCAGGCGGCAAATGCCATCCTCTCAATTTTAGTCTGTGGAAATTTGTTTTACAAATACAAAATGTGAGGCTAAAAATGCCACGTTTTGGGGAAAAATTTAAAGGCAAAATTAAAATTTCGAGCCATAATGTCCGTTGTCAGAAATTTGCCACTTTCTGTCCCATACTTTCGTAACGCACGACGCGGCTGGAAACCGCGCTTAAGCTGTGCTTGCGGTAGTGGAAGGTACTGATGTGGCATCGCGGCTACTGTTTGCACGACGACACGCGACCGCCGTGCACAGAGAACTGATAAATAAATAGACTTAGGCCTACTCGCCGAGTGTTTGCGGCGACTCTTGCTGTGTTCTTTTGTCCGCTGTTTCGCCTGTCTATTCATCTGTCCGTCTGTCTAGGTGTTTCGTTATAGCCATGAGTCATGTATACGTGCATCCACAGAAGCCGTCATAAAAATCTTCATTCACCATTTCATGGTAACAGTTGAATAATGAACACTTTTGTTTGTCCAAAGAAAGACAGACACAAACTAAAAATATAGGGCAAAGTTCAACGTGAGGCCGCCCGGCGCCGCAAGTCCGATTGGGGGACAGTTAAGGAGTTGAAATTTCGTTCGTAGCAAAGTCACGTGGCCCAAACGGGATTGCATTATCCTATATAGCAAGCGCAATGTTGAACTTGGGTGGTTCAAAATGAGTCAACAGAACTTTGTTATTTGTAAACCGGTGTTTACCAGTTGTTTTGCATTCGACGTAAAATTGATCGTAGTTAAGAACGCTGTTTACCTGTTATCGATATCTCTATCCGTCTAACTGTCAATGTGCTGTTGAATAATATCACCTTTTTTATGATTTTTGCTGTTTTCGATGTGCCACTCATTGCATGTCGCCGTTAACAAGTGTATAAACTGATGTTTTGTACATTTGTATTTGCTGTTTTATTACAATAACAAAGTTTTTATGTTGATGGACAATTATAAACCATCTGCTTTACACGGCCATGAAGACATTGAACCTTAAATATTTTGGAGGTCACGATTTTGATCTTTAGGGGTCACATGACGCCATCGGAACGTGACCAACGCACTCGTCGAGAGCACTTTCCTAGTGGTGGTCAATGATGACCATGAATCTATCTTGCACAGATACGGAGATATAGGGTTTCAATAATTTTAGGGTCACGAGTTTGACCTTTTGGGGTCACGTGACGTCATCGGTCACGTGACCATCAGACTCGGCGTGGGCACTTTTCTATTGGTGGTCAATGATGACCATGCGCCTATCTTGCACGAGTACGGAGATATGGGGCCCCAAAGCTATTGGGGTCACGACCTTGACCTTTTGGAGTCACGTGACGTCATCGGTCACGTGACCATTGGACTCGGCACATGTGGTTTCCTATTGGTGGTCCATTGGAACCAAGCGTCTATCTTGCACCGTTACGGAGATATAGCGCTTCAAAGAGAATGGGGTCACGAGTTTGACCTTTTGGGGTCACGTGACGTCATCGGTCACGTGACCATTCGACTCGGCATATGTGGCTTCCTATTGGTGGTCCATTGGAATCATGCGTCTATCTTGCACCGTTATGGAGATATAAAGCCTCAAAGTTGCATTTGCCCATGTTAAAAACCAAAAGTTCACTGCGCATGCTCCGTGTCACGTGACCTATAGGAAGGGGGGCCAAAATGACCACATATTTGGAATTCCCGAGGCCATATTGCCTATTCACTATACAACTTTTATGGGCCTACGATGACGATTAGGGGCCGTTTATTGGTGAAATTTTTATACAGGAGCGTTTTTGGTCGAAAATTTCTAAGTCCGTTTTTTTGGCGAAACTTTCGACTTTGGGAGATTTTTTCAGTGGTTAGATATTAACTTCGAATTTCGGTTCCCGAAAAGGTTTGGCCCTTGCGTGAGGCCGCGTTGTCCGAGCCATCGCGCGTGAAAATCCGCCGGGCGGTCTGACCTGCAGGTCGGTCAACAAAAAAGGTATATATATCAGATAAAAATTTTCGTTATATTTGACCCATTTGCCGACAAGCCCCCAATAGACGGATTTGCACGAAATTTTGCACGGGGGGTCGTTTCGCCGACGTAATCACCTTTTCAAATTTTGTGTCGATCGGTTCAAGGGTTTCGGATCTGCGCGGGGTCGAATTTTGCCATTCTCCCTTTACTTAGCCGGTCGCCATTAACACAGGGCTGTGCTACCGCACGCCTGTGATACTCTATCCCTTTCACGCAAGCTGATCAAGTCACTGAATAAAGAAACAAACAAAATACAGTTCTTAGACGGCTGAGTCAGCCGGCGGCCGAATTGTTGTGTGGTCGAACCGTTGTTAACCATAATCATGCCAATCGTTACAGCCTACCTTTTCCCACTGCACGACGCTGCTACCGTTAATTGCATTTCATCTGCTGAAACTCAAAGTTAAATTATCTGTTAATAACACACGGTACAGTGTATTAATACATACCAACAGACACTAATATTCTCAGCTTAGCAGCAAACATATTGCGTAAAAATCGTCAAACATTTCGCAAAACATACAAATATAAACAAACAATGTTTATCAACATCGGACCAAGCTTGTGACGTCATACCGCGAGTATGCGGTTTGAAGTAGACCTGTCGGTATGTAGGAGGCAGTGGTTTGTCCCTCTTTCTCCCCCTCATTTGTGGGGACCCCCTTCACCCAGCAGCATGAAATTTTGTCACGAAATACTAGAGACTGTAGGCTATCATATGGTGAAAACCCGAATTCTCTATCTCACCTGGTCTTCAAATGGTACCGGGTCGTGACACCAGGACAGATGGACAGAATTACCATAGTTAATATGCGCTAGTGTGTTAAAACTGTGGATGCACGTTACTTGGTGCATTCTAGAATGACCCAAGCTTGCAGTATAGCTAGCATTTCATTTACCGTCTCATAAAAATTCAACTGTACTGCGTGCAGAGCCGCTGTGGGTGGTGATCCATGTTGTTGATTCAGTTACTATGGCATCTGCATCCTCAGCAAGTATGAATGTGTCACCAGTTGATGAATCAGCAATGGTGGTGAGTTCTATCTTCATAGTTTAGAATGCATCACAGGCTTGTAAAGGTTTTAGAAGGTGTCTTTAGCTCTTCATGGGAACCTAATCTCAGAGCCATGGAGTATTTACTATATGAGGTCATACCGTAGACCTCTTTAAATAAGGACTGATGGCAGCCATTCTTGGGTCTGTGAACTTGAGTCCATTGGTATTTTGGTATTTTTACCATAACTTTGTCAAACATGGTTCGTTTGTTACGAAATTTTGTACGCACTGTCACAGACAACGTGAACAAAGGCTGCAAATTTGATTACTGTATGATTTCTACTTTCTCATGTGTGCATATATTGCGGCTAAACTGTACGTCATAGTTGTAGACGTCTATGACCATGCCGACGACACCAAATTCAGTGGGAAAAAAATACTGACGTACAGTTTAGCCACAATATATGCACACACAAGAAAGTATAAATCATACAGTAACCAAATTTGCAGCCTTTGTTCGCGTTGTTCGTGACACTGTGTGTATAACATTTTGTACATGAACCACGTTTGATGAAGTTTTAGCAAAAATACTAAACATACCGATGGACCCAAGTTCACGGACCCAAGAACGGCCGCCGTTAGTCTCTATTTTAAGAGGTCTATGGTTCGTACCTACCCATTTGACATGGGTGAACCTACCGTGAAGCGATAGAATGCTGAATCAACTTGGAATTAATTTAGCCTTTTGTTGCTTCAGGGTAGGTAAGTTAAGTGGGTGTGTGTTTACCTGTGTCAAGCATAGCTTGTAATTTAAGTTTACAGTTATGGTGACCAAATATGTCATGAAGTGTGAATTTTGTTGCAGTTATATTGCTGTTGAATTTTATTGTGGTGATCTGCTAAATATTTTTTTTGCATTTTTTTAGTTAATATCTGTGGGTTGTCAAATTGCATATGCATATGAAATAGTTGTGTCCTTTAAACGACCTTGAAGGTTTGACAAAGTCCATAAGTTGTAATTTGGTTAGATCTTTGGGATGATTATCTAGAAATATTGCAGGATTGACATTGACACTATGTAAGCATCTGTTTACTGACTGTATTTAAGTCAAGTCTAAAGACACACTTTTTCTGTAAAACATTTATACTTAGTAATAATTACGGTGGTCTGGCTGAGTTGGTAGCATTGTTGATTGCATCAACGAAGTTAATCAACACCAGGCCCAGTTAGTACTTGGATGGGTGACCATCTCGGTATGTAACCAGCCACCCAGGTCAACTCAGCCTGGCCATCCCTCCATGGGTAGGTGCAATGAGTACCAGTGAAAGCTGGGACAAAAAACAGGCACACAGCACCATGGCCTGGCAGTGTAAACTGGCGTTTGGTTGGGGGCTAAGGAAACAGGTCAGCATGACCTTGAGGTCCTTGGGATGAACTGTACTTAATGTTGTATACGCTGGCAGCAGTCATAATGTTGTAGGAAAATCCCAGCGATGAGATGACAGTGTTGACTTGTGGCGCATCTCCGTCTTTTGACTCTGCCGACCCTATGGACCAGAATGTCAATCCCGTGGTTCAGAATGCCGAGTCTATGGTCCAGCCGACCGATCTTGTGGCTCAGTATGTTGACTCTATGGACCAGTGCTAGCACTGTCTCTGACCTTGGCTGACCTTGAGTAAGACCCAGAGATGTATGACTGATGCCCGGTTTTAAGAACTTGGAAATAAATCCCAGAATAGTTATAATAACCTATAAAATTTGTGTGTATTTTTACGTATATATACATATAGGTAAGACACATACCATGCGTATTAAATGTTATATTAAAACTATGTATATAGGGTTAAATACAAAATAAGTGTTTCATTCAACAACTTAAGTACACTTTGTTTCAAGTGAAATTTATTTTTGGTATCTACAAGGTGTGCCAAAAAATGACCCAACTTGTTTTTGTCAGAACTTCGTCAAATCTCCGCCAAAGTTGACAATTTTTGGCTCACAGATAGCCAAGATGATAGAAATATGTAAGGTTTACTTACTGTCCACCTCACCTTGTTTATATCAACACACTACTGTGTAAAACCCAGAAGCTCCAAATTGTTGCATAATGCTCAGTTGTTTTCTCCGTAAAAGTTCTAAAGAATTAATTTAGCACACAATAAACAAAAATGTGATTTATTCAGCAGAATTATAAGTTTGTTTAACAACTTGCTTCCAAGTTGTAAGAAATCATGTCCGAAGTGTACACAGTGGCTTAGACGTGATGCAGGGGCATCATTTAGCAGAGGTGGGGGAGCTGGAAGGGTCTACGGACCCCCAAGAATGTACGAGTTTAGTTTTTTTCCGTGTAAATTGTACTTTTGAAACAGTGTTACTGCTGCAAAAATAATACGTTATGCAGACTTAGACCCCAAAGATCACTGAGAACCCCAACAACTTACTGAAATGACGCCACTGACGTGATGCTACGGCTGACAGTGGCATTAACGATCAACTGATTAAAATGCACAGCACTCAGTCATGGATAAAATGTGTTTTAAGCTCATCAGTCAGTTATTTTGTTGACTGCTGTGTTCAGCATAAAATATTTAATACCAGAAAATTATTAAATCTCATGGTGCCCTTTGTGGAATTGATAATGCATAAGTGAACAATCTGATACTGATAATCACCGTGTAATGTAACAATTTGAGCATCTGTGTTTTACATGGTAGTGCGTTGGCATAAATTATGTGAGGTGGACAATGAGTATATCTTGCATAATTTTATCATCTTGGCTATACGTATGCCAAAAATTATTAAATTTGCTGGAGATTTGACAAAGTTCTGACAAAACAAGTTGGGTCTTTTTTTGGCAAATCCCGGCAAACCCTGCTCTGCACTTTTTCAGAAGTTATTTCATGATTTATCCTGGGATAACTTCGGAGAAGTTATTCTGAAAATAGCCAGAGATCTGATGCTGACAAAACATCGCTGTTACTTGTTTCGGGAATATCTTGAGAATCTTGGGATATTTCAAGTTTATGGATCTGGGCGTCAATGACCTTTGACCTCTACTGTGTCTCTACTGAGTTTTTGTACAAATATGCATGCTGTAACATAGTTGCTTCGATTCCACTGTGCAATATGTAATTTTTTGTTTTTGTTGTTATAAAATGCATAAAAATTTGTATCATTCACACACAATTAATTCTTAAAAATATTGGGGCTAAAAACACAAAGTCAGTGTATTTGAAATACTAAAAATTGCTGCAAAAATTGTGAAAGTTGACTTTCCTGTTTAAATATTAATGCCGACAGCTTTTGGTTCATTGATGCTTGGTACTGTATTCTCCTATGATACTTTGTGCAAACAGAAGACTTTCAGTAAGCGTGGGAAGTAAGTATGTAAGAATGTGGTTGCTCATTGCATTATACTGTATATTTTAGTTTGCTTTCTGGCATCTGATGCATTTTGTGTTATTTTTCAGTTAGAGCTGTCAATGAGTATTTTGATGCTTATTTTAGATGATTGGGGTCATCCACTCCCAAAACAACCAGATTTTTTTGGGACGTGTGTTAACCTGAACTAATTCCAAAAAATAGTCTGATAAAAGTGGAATAGAGCAGTGTAACAATTGCAAATGTGTTGAGTATAGAAAACAACAAAGGTGTAAAAAGAACAGATTTGTGCCAAATTTCTGGAAATAGGTCAGTTTGATATTAAAAGTTGCAGAATAGTTGTGATTGTGATATTGTGATGCTGTGGTGGTTCTGGCAAATTTTGTTTTAGATCATTTACGTACGAGGGTCGTTCGATAAATAAGTTTACATAATGGAGCCATTCTATTAATTATTATAATAGGAAAGATCCAAAATATACGTTTTGTTGGGAATTTAATTCTGAACATACGTGAATAATTTTTTGATGTTGACGTCATTATAGTGATGTCATCAGTTGATAGAACACAGTGTATTTGTGTATTATTTTTCCCACCAGTAAATCTGCCATAACTCACATGTGACAACCAGCATAGGAGCAAAAAATGATTATTCATTTATAATTATTCATTAATACGTTAATGCCACCTCTTTAAACGCTAAAGACTGGTGTTTCTTTTTCAACATAAAAAACTTACAGTCCAAGTTTGTTCAAACATTTGTCCTATCTGTCATCAAGTTTTTGAATGCCTGATGCAAAGAGCGATGCTGGCTGCTGTCCAAGCCATTGACAAATGACTGATTGCATATATCTGATGCAAATTTCTGCCCACCTAGCATTTTCTTACACTAAACTTGTACTGTTGGCTTCGTACGACACTTGTCACTATACACTGGATGCATCGAAGAGTGAATTTCATTTCCTTGTATTCTTGCCCACAAAAAAAACAATAACGTTACAAGACAATTTTAGTGGAAACATCGCCATGTTTAATGTTTATAAATGATGTCGCGGTGATGTCATTTTTATAAAACTCATAAATTGTACTCAGAATTAAATTCTCTATGAAATATATATTTTGCATTTGTCCTATTTTAGGAATTAATGGAATGGCGCCACTTTGTAAACTTATTTATCGAACGACTCTTTGCCTTTTTCCTGGTACAGCATATAGTGTTATCATATTTACGTTATGCATTTGATTTTGCATTATTGTTTGTCAGTGAGAATTAATATCATCAATGTTTTTTTTCTACAGGGTGATCACTTGTCTGGAAAGCAGGGAAATGTCAGGGAATTTTACAGCTGTTGGGGAATGTCAGGGATTTTAGTCAAAATCAGAAAAATTTTGTCAGGGAAAATTGCCTGGAAAGTTTCCTAGATATTGCATCAACAGGTTTTTTTAGTATCACTCAGTTATTATTTTATGCTATTTATTGCTGAATTTTGCTTACTTGTGTTTTGTTTTCTAATATTTCCATTTAAGTTATATTTTACATAGTACCAGGGTTTGATTACCATGATTGGTTGGTCAGGACATGAGTGTCTTGAATCATCAGGGAATTGTTCATGAATTTCATAAAGTTTAGGTAGTGGTCACCCTGCTTCTAATGCAGTATCTGATTATTTTTGTCAGAGCATGTCTCTTGCATTATAGAGTTTTGCCAGTGTACTTATTGCTTTACATCTTTGATACTTTGTTTGAATATTGAAGATATTACAAGTTTAAAATGTTTTTGATTTCATTTCATTTAGTTCATGAGTTATCCGAAAAAAATTTTTTGTATGTTCATCATATGCTGACTGATATTCATAATTACTTCGCCTTTGTAATCTACCGGTAATTTGCAATTGCAATAAGTAGATTTTAATTTATTGTAGACTAGCTGACTGCACAGATTTCTGTCTCTTCACAAATTAGTGTTTACTGGCATTTTTTAGTTTTTTTGTTTTTGTCTTGTGCAGCAGTCTATAAACTTGACAGTTGTCAATTTTTGATGCCCTACAGGCTGCAGCTTATGGCATGATTGTCATCTGTCTGTATGGATATACCCTAGCTTACAAGTAAGTTTCGGGGGAAAACTTTTTACAGGAATAATTAGCTCTTTGTTGAGGTTCATTGCATGCAAAATGTTATCGATGAAGTCCAGGGGGACATTTTCAATTTTTGGGTTATATGGAGGATTGGAGGTGGGTAGGAAAATATGCGTTTTAACCCATTAGTGATCGAGTTATTTTGTCATTTACTGTCAAAATTGGTGTCCTTTCAAAAGGACGCTGGTCATTAATGGGCTAATGGAAAACTGGCCATATCTCAGAAACTGAGAGATATATGGCCAAGGTTGCTATTAATCATTATCGGAAGTGGCAAATGCTCTTTCAAATGAGATGAAAATCATCAATTTTGGATGAACTTAAAGGTCAGTACTTAAGAATTTACAAGGAGCCCCGCTGTCGCTAGGGTGAGGCCGACCGTACTGGTTGTCACTGATTTTGAAGGTCATCCAAGGTTGCTGATTTTTATGTCATCTGAAAGTGCGTATGCCACTTCCTATTAGTGATTAATAGTAACCTTGGCCTTATCTTGCACCATTTATGAGATATGGCCACTTATAGCTTGAAACATTCCATTTACCATAATTCATAGTGCGTTATGACCCCTTCAAGGTCATCCAAGATCATCAATTTATATATCATTTGAAAGCCAGTATGCGACTTTCTATTAGTGATCAATACTAGTGATGATTTGATACAGGATTTCGATACGATATCGATACAATATTTTACAAAATATGGCGATATCGATATCAATATTTTAAAATAATAAGTATATGTAAATCTTATAAAAGCATAGGAACAAAACGTAAACATTGAGCAAGGCAGTATGCTCTATTTAGATAATAAATTATGTCTTTAGCTGAAATTATATTACGATTGTAGTTAAATTACGACACCATTAATTCGGCCCATTTGTAATCTTTTTTTCCAGTTACGCAGCGTAGTAAAGAATCTGTAAAAAATATCGCGATATTATTTTTGAATACCGTGATAAATCGAAAAATTCGATATTTTTTTCGACCGTACGATATATCGATATCAAAAACCATATATCGATATTTTTGATATATTGAATCATCACTAATCAATAGCAACCTAGGCCTTTCCTCGCACCGTTTAGCCACAATACATCCATGACAGACAGGCAGACGGACGACAAAAGGTCGACCTTAAGCTTACAGCTTAGCGGTCAGCCCAAAAATGACAGATGCTTAAATAATGTGGCATGAAGGCATTAGCAGTACACTTTTCGATTTCAGAAAGCAGAACAAATTATCTTGCATTAAGACTACCTTGGTATCTTGCCAATAACATAGTAGTTGGCGTCAGTCTACTATATTCTTTTTACTTATTTACTTTTTCCAAGTTTGCCCTCGCGCGGCAATTATACGAACTGTGTTTGTTTACTTTCTGAGTGGCATAACAACGGGTGTAAACTTGTTAAGTTTTCGAAACGAATAGTGAACTTTTCGAAAATTGACTCTGGGTAAAATCTAGAGTTTAAGTGTCAGGTAATACGGTAAGAATTTGTTTCGTTGAGAGCCACTTTAAAACCCCATTTATGACACTGCGGTACTCCACCGATTCTGGTGAAAGGGAGTCGCGACCCTTCCGTGAGGAGCCAGAGACACTTCTATATTTTAATTAGCACTTAGTTCTGCACCGGGACATCCTTCATGGTTTTTTATGCACTCAGCACTGCCGGCATGTCCACAGCCACTACTGGTCAGGAGTCTTCAACTTGTTGAAGTTCGACCATACGCCGAAGAAGAAGAAGGACCCTATCGTTTAGCTAGCCTAGGAATAGGAATAGCATAGGCGAAATCACATTATCACTTACTCGCAAGTTTCCGATTTCGCTTACATTAATCAACTGCTAAAGGTGTCTAAAGTTCAAAAATAAAGAAATGTTTACGATCGTTTCATGCTTTTCTAACTATTTTGCAACAAATCATACATGTGCACACAATGCAATTTCTACGTCACAGCTGTTTACTTCAAGTGCCTATCGACTGAGAACGATTATGACACTGATTGTACTGGATTGTAATTATTTTAATTGCAATTAAGTGCGAATACAAACCTTAAATCTAACCCTAAACCCTAAGCCAAACCATAACCCTAACCCTAACACTATTCCTAACCCTAACCCTAAAACTTACTCTAATTCTCCTAGAACGATTATGACACCAATCGTACTGCATTTTAGTTATTTTTATTGCAACTGAATGTGACTAAGAACCCTAAACCTAACCCTAACCCTATTCTTAACCCTATCCTTAAAACTAACCCTAATTCTACACCTAAGTCTGAAGATCTGAACATGGTCATTCTCGGTTTTTAGATGCCTGCGCATCTGTTGTACATGATGTTTGATGTTACGTCACGTTATATTAGCAGGTGTTTACGATGTTGACTTCCACGACAGTCCAGTGCGATGTTTTGATTTTGTGCAAAGTTCATGTTGAAGTTGTTGAAAAGTCTGTCTTACTGTTCCAGAAATTTAGTGTGTCCGGAAATTGAATGAAACCTCTGACGACAAAGATTCATGAAATGTGCAATAAGATGTGATTACTGCAAGATTTACGAGTAAGTGACCATGTGATTTCGCTTTGTAATCTCCTTCTTTTCACCAAATGGTCACAACTTTTTTTTGTCCATATAGGAGGGGTACTTGAGGAGATAGATTCATCACAATCATGACAGCAATTGCATAATATGTCGATGAACAGAAAAACAAGAGTGTGCAGCCGTTGAGGGGCTGCCCGCTATGGGGCCGTCCTTGCAGTTGACTACGTGCATGCTACCACACGGCAACATTAAGTGCTGCCATCTCGTGAATCATTCACACCCGGTGAATTGTTCGCGATGGCAGAGTAGCATTCCGCTCGCACTTGTTCTATACCCCACGTTACTGGGTCTGATAATTAGGCTTACGTTGACACAACTACCGTGTCCTATGACCTTGACCTTTGACCCTTTGACCTTGAAATTGGTCCACGGGGTGCTCGTGTCCCGATGATCCTTCCTACCAAGTTTGGTATTCGTAGGCCTTTTCGTTTTTTCTCTAGGTGGAGGCACGGGACGGACAGACGGACGGACAGCATCGAATTGATACATAATGGGACCTCCTTCTAGGAAGGACGGCCCCATAATAACTATTGGGTTTTCTGCTTCAGTTTTGTTGCAGAGAAACATTAAAATATTTGGGCAAGTAACACTGTCACCCAAGTGAGTTCTATCATTAACAAAACACATTAACATTGTCTAACATCAAGTCGAGTTCTTTTGTACATAGTGGTTTAAGTTCCAAACTTCCAATGCTCAAAAACTGTGAGCTTGTTGGCTATGGGTGGACACTATTTCACAATAAGGTGTGAGTTTTTACGATGATCAAGTTTAATGATTATAGTATCATTTGGGATTAGGGTTAGGGTTATGGATGTGGTTGGGGTTTGGTATATGTGTATAGGTAAGTGGCGAGTGGTTGGAGCATGCGTGCACAATGCACATGAACCATGCCAAGATGTTGAAACTCGAACCATGGTTTTTTTGTATAGTTTTTTTTTAGTTGTCTTTTTCTGTGTTGTTGTATGTTAAAAAATATTGATACTTATGTATGCATATGTGTTTACACACTTTATTTTCTGTGTCAGTTATTGAGCATTTTTACAATGCTGTTGGTTGAAAATTGTAGTCGTAAGTGATGAAAAAGGCTGTGCTGACGAACAGTGTAGCAAGGGGTCGAAGCATCCCAGTTGAAAATACTAAAAATATTGCATTGAAAAAAAGCAGCAGCAAGGAGCACGCTGCTAATAAAGAAAAGAAGCCTGCAGCAAACAGTGACATTGTGACATTGACACAGTCGGAGCTCGATGCTATTCTTGGTGCTATTGGCAAACTGTCTAAGGAGAAGGGTTAGTATTGTGTACATTTTTACTTTCCCCAATGGTGTTGTATGACACCTGGCATTCATTTATTTATTTATCTGTCTTTTGGTTGGTTTGTTTGTTAGCAGGATTACACAAAGGTTAAGGTTAGAATGTTTGGCTGTTTCTTGGTTGTAATGATTATGCATATGTGTTGATAGAATGAATAAGCTCTTTATATGTAAAATTGTTTAAAAACATTTTTCTTGCAGTACTTTTGCTTTGACTACTGTTGATTAGGCACAAAGAAAGGTACGCACCCTGTAAAAGCTACCATTTCAACAAACCTGGTCTAACATACACTACAGCAAATAAGGAAAAGCATGATTCAGGCTTTTCCTTATTTGTTTCATATTAGGCTAGGCCCCTTAATGCAGTTTTAGCATAAAATGTTTTTTAAAAAGTTGCTTATATCTTTAATTTTTACATGCAACAGCTATGCTTTGCATATTTTAGCTATGGCCTGCACGTCCATCTACCTGTCCGTCTGTCCATCTGTGTGTCCGTCCCGTCACACCCTTGAGCCCTTTCAAAATGGTGATAGCTAGGATCAAAAAATTTTCGCTGTGGGCTACCCCAAGGACTCTAGTTATTAATGACAACTGTTCATGCCCCTGGGTGAGGGGGTTCCTCTCGAACGAAAGCATCAAAGAGGGGTACTCCCATAACAAAGTCATTATTTTGCCTCTATTGGCTTTTTTAGTGTGGAAACAGTTGCAGATAGGTATTGACTTGCTGCATACCATAACAAGCACTTTTGATGGGTTTTTTAGATTTATCAACATCGATGACCTTGAACGATCTTGAACCTCCAAAATAAGGGGTTTTAGTGAATTTTTTTGAATTTTGGGCTGCAACGCACATTTTGAGAGTAAATTGCACCAAAACGGCTGGAGTTGGACCAAGACAACCTGCTTATGAAATTTTTAGCATTTAATGTAGATTTTAGCAGTCTAAGCACTGATCCCTTAGGTTCAAGGAGGCCTGCGCATGTGGGTGTCAAATAGGGGTACCATTAAAAAAGTGGTTATTATATTGCTATTGCCTTGTGTAGCGCAGTGATTTTCAACCGGGGTTCCGTGGGCTCCAGGGTTCCATGAGCATCTGTTAAGGGTTCTGCAGCTGGCCAGTGAAAAATTAAGCTAGCATGCAAAATCTCGTCAAAGAGTGTCGTAGAAATACTCGTCACGAAATATATTGTTCGAAATTGCATTTCTACATGTTCATTTTTGCATAGACCAAATCTGTTAAATCATTTTTGCTGTTAGTTCCAGGTTCCAGGTTCCAATGCGGGGCAGGGCAGCCAGTGCCGCCCCGTAGGCTTAGGCCACCATGTGGGCCCATCAGCCATCCCCAGAAGGTTTCCAGTAATCATACTGGATACTGAAAGTCATGGTGGGAGTAGCAAAAAGCACAACTAAACCGACCACAAGACTACTCTGTATACTATGGGGCTCATCAAAGGATTTCACAGCCCCCACAGGAAACCACCTGGCAAGCGGCCCAACCCAACAGCAGACCAGCCACATGAGCAGTGCAGCCACCCACCCCCACCATGCCTC
>Ga0056128_1001119_pt1 | contig 28623 bp, 19 predicted proteins | sample WorMetLIZISLAND2_FD_71113 | JGI IMG/M metagenome (GOLD analysis project Ga0056128, IMG submission 71113) | Marine gutless worms symbiont microbial communities from Max Planck institute for Marine Microbiology, Germany - Olavius geniculatus... ... | reverse complement strand
CACACAAACACATAATAATGGAACAGAAAGTTTAACCTTTACAGAAACACAAAACCCCACCTAAAACAATGTGCCATGGGACCCCAGAAGTGTACCTGCGAAATGGCATATAAAATCCATCAGATAGTTTAAGCAATGGCAAAAACATCTCAGACAGACAGACAGACAACAAATCATGCTAAGCAACAATTCCAGCCTAATAATTACAGCTGTCAAATTAACGCCTTAACACATTAAACAATTAAGACGTCTTAAATTTACTTAACTCTGTGAAGCAGGCATTCCCATATTTCATTAAACTACATTTATCTGACGATGAAATAATATTCAAGTAATTAAAATTTGCTTTGTTGCCATTTGAACACTACCATCATGGTCCTGCAACACAGCCACGAGTCAGTCAGTCGTCATTTCAGTCACTCTCTCAATGAAGTCCACTTAAAATTCAGCAATATTAATGATGACGTGTTGATGCATGCATTAAAAAAATGTGCTGATGCATCAAAAAAAATTAACGCTTCGACAGCTCTACTAATAATACAGAACCGCTAAAAGCACAAATACTACCTCCACTACATTAAATGTAAGTTTAACCACACCAAACCAAATTCACTGAAATCTAGCAATGTTACTGCAGATTGTTGCATCCAAATTTTTCACAGACGACCTTAATTGATACTGCAGATAAAAAGCAATTAGTAGACCTATTACTGCGCTTAGTCTAAGACACATAACAGAAATGGAAAAGTGACAAAAAAATAAGTGATTAGTATAAATATGTGCTGAAGTGAAGGCATCTCAAAACTTCAATATGTTTTAGAACTAAACTGCCACAGTGTAAAGTAACCTATAACAAACTACACAGGTAAATAACAATGAAGAATAGGCAACATATACTGCATCGAAACCAACCAGCATCGATTCAACTTTGGCGGTCCAGTTTTGTGCCGATTTCAAAGCCTCGGTCAACTGCACAACCGACGGTGTGGCAATGGAGAACATGGAAGACTCATTGACAATAGCTTTCACTCTGGACATCTTCATCAGCGGCCTTCAACACACAGCAGTTATCAGATGCTCACACTGCATGTGCTAACAGAATGTGAATCTTCCCAGTACACTATTAATTAATGACTTAAGATACTATACAATTAATAGAATACTAATTAATGTAAAAATCTCCTTTATTAACAGGGATGTGCACAAGACCTTCTGAGCCAAGACCGAGATGAGACCCGAGACCCATGTCTCTGAAACCGAGACGAGACCAAGACGAGACATTGCCGCTTCCGAGATGCTGGCCGAGACCTTGAAGCTCCCAAGACTCTCGAAAGTCTCGGGAGCTTCAATGTCTTGCCAAGACGTGTTCTGTGATGTATGGTGAAACACACTGACAATGAAAAAAATATACAGATTAATTAACTCCCATCGTGGTAAGCGCTTTTTATTTGTGCTATTGTGGGCACTTTATTTTGACAATTATCACTGAATAATTAACGGCTTGCACGATAAAGAATTGCAACTGCAGTGCCGTAGACATAAGCCATTATGTTTAGCGCAATTTGCAAGCAACTGAAATTAGTACACTATAGCTGATTGCCTAATACGTCGTCTACATTTGGCTGACAGTATTCATTCTGACATCATACACTTTATTTTCATTGTGACTAGGTCATTTTATGACGAAAAAAGACGGACATGACAATTCTGGTTTATGATAAATAAGTAAATAAAAGAGTAAAACACTGTAAAAGAATATGTCTAAGCCACAAATGTCATGATGGTTAGTATCGCTCCAACTGCCTGGGCCGAGACCGAGACATATTGCTCCGAGACCGAGACGAGACGTTGAGGATTTTGTCCGAGACGAGACCGAGACGTTAGTATGTCTTGAGACCGTCTCGAGACCGAGATGTCTCGACCGAGACCACACCCCTGTTTATTAATATAGTTCAAAAATATTCTGCAGCAGCAAAATACATGAAAAATTGAACAATCTATTGGGACAAATAAAAATGAGAAACACCATTTAAATTATTTTGAGATACATACATGCCGTGCTTGCCGATACTAGTACAGCACGAAATAAAACAGTACCGAAAAATTATAAAACGGAACATGCATCATTAGCAATAAGCAAAATGCCATAGAGATACAGGAAAAAAATTCTCATACAAAATGATACATTATAAAGATACAGAAAAAAAATAAAAAATAATGGACAATGTGGGTTTTTATGACCAGTGTTAAGTTACATTTGACAGACCAATTTTGCCCACTTGATTACACAGTATTTCTGTGCAGTAAATCAAGGAACGTGATGTGCAGACCTGGCTTTGAGGCATTTGAGCGCCTTTTGTTCACAAGTGTCACTAGCCGTGAGCAGTTGCTGCAGCTCCGACATGGCACGCTCACATGAAGGATGGGAACCGACCGCAACGCCGGTCTGTATCAGACGTCGAACTACGTTCACATCGATTGATGACAACGTTCCCGGCTTCAGGTTGCTGCGTACCTCATCCAACCATTTGCTCTGCTGAATCGCCTGCCAGCAAACCAGTTCAAATGTTCTGCATGTAAATTCACCTTCACACGCTCCACTACTCACTAAATTGGAAATTTGAGCACAACAATTTTTCCGAAACTATTTTGGGTTGTTCAAAAGCAAACATTTAGTAGCTGTTATATTAGGAATCTTATAAGCTGTACGAAAAGATTTCCTGACAAAACCTGGACACAGTGACATAGGCTTAGGTTTAGGAAATAAGGTTATGGATAGGGTTAGGGTTAAGAATTAAAGTTAGAAATAGCATTAGGGATTAGGTTTCAAGATAGGGCTAGGGATTGGTATAGGGTTAGGGATTAAGGGTTAGGAATAGGGTTATGAATAAGAATAGAGTTAGGTAAGGGTTAAAATTAAGGTTAGGGTTAGGGATTATGGATTAGTAATAGGGATAGAGTTAGGGCTAGGATAAGGGTTAGGGTTCGTGTAGTGGACTAGTTTTGTCAGTCCAGCTTTTGACAAAGAACCGTACGAAAAGGTTGAGTGAGAGAGTAGGGTTTAACGCCCTGCCCGGCACAGTATATGTCATTTCGGGGACGGCGTTGTATGAAGGACAGGATGGTGTATTGGCAACATCAACATGACAGGACTGATGGTTTTGTTGCAATTTGCTCCCACATCTTACTTCCTTGGAAGCCAAAAATCCAGTCAATCATAATGTGTCACTGTACCCCACAAGTGTGTCTGCCAAATGGCATATGAACCTAATAAGTTAACAAATTCATCGAAATATAACCTTTTTATTCATTGTTTTTGTTGACTTTCGGCAACCACTGCTGCCTTCGTCGGAACAACTGTCCACCAGGTGTCGTTGTAATAGGACGCCTTGTCTTGGTTCATCGACTTGTCTTGTTCTTTCCTGATATGTATCGCTTCCCCGATCCATCAGTCCATCCTGTTGCTTTTTCAAGAACCGAGACAAGGGGTTCCACTTCCACACTTCTACAAATCTATGATTACTTACTGTCCGCCACAAAAGCGTTTCAACCTATGAGTCTATTCAAATGGCATGTAAAACCTGTCGAACAGTTTAAGCAGAGTGGCCTAAAATAAACTAGAGGTACATTAACACAAAAGCAGTTACCTTCTTCAGCTGAGTGAGTTCAGGAATGTCAATGTCAGGAGGCGCATTGAATTCTTCGAGAAGCGTTTCAAGCCGAGTCAGATCCATCCGCTCCGCACTCACTTCACGTTGCACCTCCGCTTGGAACTGCTCGATCTTTTTCATCAGATCCTGCAGTATACATCTACACAGTGGTAACAACTAAAACAATAACATTAATACTAAATACACGTACAACAAAAACCTTAAATACAACTGGCTACAAATATAAAATTTCTTTTTAAAAACTTAACCGTTAGAATGGGGAGTGAGTGAGTGAGTTTCAAGTCGATGGCACGTCAGTCTGTACAGAAGAGGGAATTTCGTACCATAACAATGTTGACAGTAACTGATTAGATAACAAGCAGCTTTGGCTCACTCGAACCTTCACCTTTGACCTTTTGACCCCTTAAATATGACACAATCATCCTTGTCCTATCATGTGGTGATGCTCAAAGTTTGGTAAACTTGTGTCCAACAATACATGCATTGTTATTAACAACTCACAAACATAATGCCCCCAGCTGCACTATATTGGCAGAGACATAAAACATTAAACCACGTCTCCAACTAGTACCCTTTAACAGCACACTCATACACCAATGGTCATGTGACAGAGAAACAATGCTGGCTTAAAAAATGCCAAAAGCTCACTTTGGAAGAGTGGGGGTGGAGAACCTGACATCCATGAATGACGACAAAAAAGTGGCCATTTAAACAAAACAAAAGTAGTAGCATTAGCATAATAAAACTTACAATGATATAATATGCACTCTTACTTATGCGAATAAACTACATGAAGCTAAGGAATGAAAAGCTTACAGAGACGACCGACTGTTCGCTGATACGACAAGGCAGAGTGTAGATCTGCCTGTAAAAGCCCTCAAGTTCGTCCAGAGATAACTTGACAGCATACGGACTGTCACCAGACTCACGCTGCCTGGAACACACAAAACAATCATAATTCATCACTATCATCACATCATCATCATCATAACCACCCCTACTATCATCCATCATTCCCATGGAAAAACATGTACCTGTAAAATGCGTTTAACTTTGAGACATAGTGATCAAAAACACTACAAATTTCAGAGACTACAAATAGGCGAACCATGTCAAAACATTCAAGCAACTTTGACAGCGTAAACAAAACCAAACTCACTGCACATGCAATGTCTAAACTAACAGCACAAATACAAAAGCCAGCTAGCAATAGGAAAAGTAATATTAGCCATTGCCAGACTGACGTTTGATATCTGAGCCGTCATAAATAACATGAACCTCGAGTGATAATGATCTGAACCCAAAAATTTTAACTAAACAGTTAATCATGCCCTGGGAAACATTCGAGGTACTTTTGGTTTTCTACACCATTTTGTTTTTGATTAAAAGCCAACATGGGACACACAGATGAACAAAGTTTGTTAAATGCAGCATACTGTACTGCTGGAGTATACTGAGTGAAATTTTTAAATGAGCCTGAATTGCCTTTGAGCATCCCAATACTGAAAAGTGAGCATCAGTTCACCGACCGTGTAGAGACTTTGTTGGACAGTAGTTTGTCAATGACGGCAGAGCATTTGCATGCTTCAGTGACGGTCAACGTCAAAGCCTCAAGCAACGGACACAAAGGCAGGTCATGCTCTTCAGCTTCTGTGATCAGTGCCTTGAACGAAATGAGATCTACAGCATGTTCACCAATAGCTGTATGGTAAAAACTATAGATGGCAAACAAACTGATGTTATGCTCCATGGGCGAGGCCAGAAATTGGAGATGGAAGGTGCACTTAAAGGTCCAAAGGCCAAAAAACTGGGCCGAAGGCCAAAAGTGGGAGTAGAGTTCTTAGGGAGGGGGCAGTGAGCTCCTACTCACCAGCTAAAGTGTCTGTGGAGTCCTGTAAGCCAGAGTAAAGTGGAGACATTGTGCAGCAGCATATCATCATCTTAATAATGCAAAAGAAAGAAAGAAAGAAGAAGACAGAGTGCTGCTTATGGCTGCAATTTTTTATTCAGTCTTAGATCTTATCAAGAACTACGAGTTGTGTGTGTTTTACACAGCACAATTCATGCAGCTAGTTAGTATTCGTCTTGTCTTTGGAACTTTGTATCTAGTTCCTCATGTTAAATTCCTATTTTGGAGTATTTTGTCGTCGTTTTACAGCACATTTCGAATAGGACTCTAAGTCAAACTTGCCATCATAGCAAACACTGTCAATATGCAGACCACACACACCAGAATCCACTAAAAAATAATCTCAGCCTATAAGCAACTCTGATTGATTGACAGATTAATAGATATATCTAATAATCTACTGCTTGCAACATTTGTCTAAATGAACTTGAATTATTTCACATTAGGTAGAGTCAACCAACGGCTAACTTGTAGAAATTGTGGGGAAGTATTTTCACAGGCGAGATACCCTTCCTGTTACACATACAAAAATTTCACAATCTAATTAAGCAAAATTCTGTAAATATACTGCATGTTTGCTTAAGCTCTATTACATCAGTTTTTTTACAAAATCAAAAAAATGCTTAATTTATGTTAAATTTCTGACAGAGTGCAACAAAATTTCACTCCAATTCCGACTGACATTTAATAAATTTCACAAAAAAACTCAGCTGAGACTGTCGACGAAGAATATCGGAGAAGACTGTCTGTGTCAATCGCGTAAAGCATCTTACCGAGTCTGGACTCATCTTTAGCATCGAGTGCAGACTTGGACCGGTGCGCCCAGTCTTCAAAGTCCTGCAGTGAATGTCGAAGTCGACTGATCAAAGTAAGCAACTCGTCCAATGTGTAACGATAGCGCAGCCGATGCTGAATGGCGGGACACTGACACAGCTTGTCAGCGTGATGCAGACATGCTAAACGACCTGCACGTTACCAATGGATAAGAAAAACGACGGAAGACCAGCAGGCTAACAAATTTAAACCAATGAACAATGGGATGCTTTTTCAAACATCACTGTCATGACCAGTAGTTTGCAGTCAGACTTCAGACCAGACACACTTTACAATCTCATAAGTGGCAGGCAGCTACTGGCATGACAAATAACAGCATGGCACAGTTTGCAGGCATTTACTGGTCACACACTAGCATACAACTGGACTAGCGATGTAACACACTGACATGTGATCGCTCCAATCAGCCCTACTAATATACCACAAGCCAGTTTGCAACAGGGCACTACATTACAAAAGACCAACCAACCAATCTATCTGGTATTTTTTAAGTGTCCTAAGTAATAACTAGATGGTCGTTACGACTCCGTTGACTATTATGCCTCTGCCAACATGCGACAAGAAGCTGACAGTCGAAATATAGTGCTAACAAAGCAAAAGTTGGGACATATTTTCCCACCATGACCTTGACTCTTGATCCCAAAATTTGGTGCATTCAATCCTTACCCCAAAGTCCCTCAGCGGTGAAAGTTTGGTCAAATTCCGTCAACAAATACCAAAGATATCGTGCTGAAAATGTTTGTAGGGTACTCACAAACGCACGCATGCACAGACACATGGACGCACGAACACTCTTGAAACACAATGCCTCCGACCACTACATTGGCAGAGGCACCAAAGCTACTGATCATTATCAAACAACAGATAGAACAATGCAGTCAAACTGACCATCGGCACATCTGCACACGATAGCCGACAGAAAGCACGTTGTCTTGCAGATGTCACACTGTCGCAAGTCGTCCGGTAACAGTTCAAACGCTTCCTGTTCCGCTTCCACTGTTCCCTAACACAGCAAATCACCAAAGCTCCTCTGTACATATTCACTGCGACTTATACTGGAAAACAGCTTAGTTTCATGTCCCAGTACTGCCACGGCTGCTGCTCCACTAACTACTAATATAAGCAGTTTTTGGCCGACCGTGCTAATGAAACGTTCACACATTGGGTACTAGATTGTATCTGTCTGTTGTCGGTAATGCATGTATTGTGGCTAAACAGTACATCTTAGCAAAAAACAGTCTGAACAAGTGAATAGAATTGCATGATGGCTACCCTGTTGTACTAATTTGGATCATCTATGACCATTTATTGCCACCAAATGAGCGTACTGTCTGCATGCCAAATACTTGCATTGCAAATTAAAAACAAACTGCTACAGTTAGCAGTACAGTTACTATTGACAGAACTGACCAACGCCCTATCCAACCATACCATCAGGGACACTAAACAGACACTCATTCTCCCAAAACAGGCTACAGACATCTACCAATGCCCTATCTAATCCTTCCACTGCCAACCCACCCCTTCATTACCAAACAGCGACAGCGTATCACAGATAGCCATACAGTAAGGTCGGCCATCCTAGCAATAGATGAGGTTCTTGATGACTTTTGCTAACTGCGTAAATAGCCAATTTGCTGAAGCTATTCTCGAATCCGGCCCCAGCAATGAACTGCAAACAAAGAAGAATCTAATCTACAGACTAGAGAGAAGCCAACCAATAACACAAAACTGATGCACGATATAATTAACAACACTATGCAACAAGTGCATATCAGATTCCAATAATCACGACAACATGATGTCAAAATAATAACAAAATAGTACAAAGCCATTAGACAAGTGCATTGGTTAGAATAGAAAAATGCATACAGAATCGAGCAGGTGCTTTCGTAGCTTCTTCTCCTCGTCCACCATCACTATCATGTCTTGGTAGACCATGATGGACATGACAAGGTCGAGACTACCGGCGGGGAAACTTGCCATTCGACAGACTAACTCATCGTGAGAGAAGACGCATTGACGTTTCAGCAGCCGATAATGCTCAATGCATGCACGACCCATTGGCAGCTTAACACATAAACACAGATGAATACCATTTTATCAAACATTTCCTCACAAACCAGATTTGTTTTCCATATGTGTTTCTTAAGAACACAAATTAAAACTTTTAAATATGTCAATCTCTCACTATACTTGATAGTTACCGGCAGAGTTGATTCCCAAACAGCACAACATATGGCGGCAATATTCTGCATGCAGACCTGTGTTCTACATGGCCGTGCTGTAGGCTAAGTCAGATGTCACTGAAAGGTAGACCTTACAGAAAATTTCACTCTTTTATAAAATTTTGCTGTGGCGTGCTGTGTGGCTTGCTAGCGAGTAGCGAGCCTGCTAATGAAGCCTGGGTGGGGACACTCACATCTGCAAAGCTAGATACTCAGGACGCGGAATCAAGGCCGCAGGCCGAGATCGAAGCTGCAGGCTGAGGTTGAGGCCCAAAGGGCGAAAAATAACAAATATTGCTCAGGAGTCCCCTTAATCTTTACATCTAGCTTTATTGTCATACTGCCTGACCAAATCAGAATCATTTATTGGTTCACCAATTTCGTCTGGTTAACAGCACATAACTCATCTTCAGTATTATGAATGTAATTAACTACACGGTGTTTCATAAAAAGGGATCCCTTTTTGTTTTTCTCATAATTCACTCAAATGATAATCAATTTACACAAAATTTTTACCAGTTGTAGCCGAAGAAATAATAATTCAAAATATTTGAACTAAATATGGCAGTTGATTAAATATTTTTTGCTAGTCACGATGTAATGCCGACGTCATAATGTATCGTGAGTACAAGCTTACTTGTCTCAACTGGTGCTGTCAGTTGCTACCCTGCTGCGATGTTAAAAAATTTGGTTCGTTGATGACAAATTTTCGAAGCTTTACAGTTGCAGCCACAAAAACGTGCAAAGCAATCGCATTTACGTGTCTGTGGGGATAGTTGGACTTCCACATGTTCGAGCAAGACAGTGCGCTAGCACATCGAGCTTGCAAAATAGTTGCATTTTTGGATCGCGAGACGCCTGATTTCATGTCCCCATGTTGCTCAGTGATGAAATGATAAACATTTTTCATTGACAAACCAGATTAAGTTCACCATCAAAGCAGGGTAGCAACTGGCAGCACTAGTTGAGACAAGCAAGCTTGCACTCACAACACATTATGACGTCAGCATTGCGTCACGACTAGCAAAGAATATTTAATCAACTGCCATATTTAGTTTTAAATATTTTGAATTAGTATTTTTTCAGCTACAACTAGTAAAAATTTTGTGTAAATTGATCATCATTTGAGTGAATTATGAGAAAAACCATCGGCACATTTGCACACGATAGCCGACAGAAAGCACGTTTTTCACTGAATTTCCTACCTCCTTCATTCAACCCCCAATTTGAAAATGTTCCCCTTGCACTAGATGGTTGAAGTTTTGCACGCCCAAGTTTAACATACATGACTAATTACTTGTGTAAAAAGATTTCCCCTATGACATACCTATTAGCATGATACATCCATTACAGACAGACAGACAGACAGATAAAAAAAACAAATGGATGACGACAACCATGCCAATAGCTCAACCGTTACTTAAGTACGGTTGGCTAAAACCATGCTAAACTGCTGAAGCACACAGAGTAATGCAGCAACACAACTTATTCAGCATCAAAGCAAAGCAAAAAAAGAACAACAAAAATATGGCAAGCAATTGGCAAACATTCAGTTAGAAATTCTGCACTGCAAACAATCAAGCTATTGATACCCAGCTGGCTGTGGAAAAGTTGACAGCTTCAGCAAAATTGTAGCCCTGGTTAAAGCCGGAATGATATGCACGAGGAAACGTGATGACAAATTCACCGGCCTGCTGATCTGTTCGCACAATCTGCCACAAGACACAAGAATAGATTAAATCATCCGAAACAAACAAAGTGGGGCAAACCACACATTTTCCAACACCCTTGCACACAGTCAGAGCACCAGCACTTCACAAGTCACAAATGACCTAGCAGTGCTATTATATAAAATCTGACAATTATTATTATCATCACGTCATGGTTCGACACTGAGTGCCGCGATGCTTGTCGTAAAGCCAGAACAGCCGAGAGACACTTTAGACACAAACGTACTGATGCGGACAAGCGAGTTTGGGCAGAAAAGTTGAAGGCCATGCATGAATTTTATGAAGCTGAACGTAGCAGTTTCTGGCGCACCACGATCTCGGCAAACAGTGGCAACTCACAGAAGCTGTGGCGTACACTACATGGAGTACTGGGTGAAGCAGTAACCAAGGAGACTGGTAGCAAGACTGCTGACGAGTTTGCCACGTATTTCAAGGACAAAGTTGACTCAGTTCGAGCTTCCACTGCGACAACGCCACTGTATGATGTTCCACTCAAGGCGATGCCAACACTTTCCCAGTGAACTGCTGTGACACATGGAGTAGAGAAGATGATTGGCTTGGCATTAAACAAAACATGCCAGCTGGATCCAGTTCCAACTTGGCTAGTGAAGGATGTAGGCCAGCTGTTGTCGCCCTTCATTGCGCTGCTTTTCAACAAGTCGCTGGCGTCTGGTATTTTTCCATCTGACTTCAAGCATGCAGCGGTTCGTCCACTGCCAAAAAAGAACGGACTTGACATCAGCGACCTAAAGAATTTTAGACCTCTGTCTAACCTGTCTTTTCTTTCCAAAGTATTGGTGAGGATTATACAGAGAAGACTTCAGGCCTATTTAGACGACAACATGTTGATGCCTGTAAGACAGTCAGCCATCTGTATCATAGCACCGAAATGGCTGTCACGAAGGTGTTCGACGAGTTGCTGCAGGCTGCTGATGAAGGGGACGTATCCGCCCTCTGTCTCCTTGACCTCACAGCAGCTTTTGACACCGTGGACCACGACCTCATGTTACTGAAGCTCAAGCGTCAGTTCGACTTGTGTGGCATTGCGTTGAAGTGGTTCTAGTCGTATCTATCTGACAGAATATTTCAAATCGTTTATAACGGTAGTACGTCATATACTGTTCACATCACGTGCTCTGTGCCACAAGGTTCAGTACTTGGCCCACAGTTGTTCATCATGTACACTGCTGATCTCGAAGAGAAGGCTGATGAGCACGGCGTCAACTATCACGCTTGCCGACGATACGCAGTTGAATGAGCGTTGTCGTTGCGATGATACACCGACTGCTGTTGGGAAACTTGAATACTGTGTCACAAATATCAATCACTGGATGTCGGCACACCGCCTCAAGCAAAATACAGAGAAGACAAAACTCCTGTCGTTGGGTTCCAAGTACAGTCTGAGTAAAATCGATAGGCCCGGCAATCAAGCTTGGCTCTGACACCATTGAGCCCAGTGGACACACACGCATCCTAAAAGTTATTATGTCATCTGATTTGAGTCTTGAGAAACATGTCTCAGCTGTCAGTGCTACCTGCTTCTTTCACCTCAGACAGATTCCTCGTGTCCAGCAGTCGTTGGATGTCGAGTCAGCTAAAACCCTCGTGCAAGCATTTGTGACATCTTGTGTCGACTACTGTAATGCTGTGCTGGCTGAGTCGCCGAGAGTCATAACAGACAAGTTGCAGAGAGTGATGAATTCAGCTGCCCGCGTCGTCACTAACACTCAGAAGTACGGCAGTGGTTTGTCGCGATTAATGCATGACGAGCTCCACTGGCTTGATGTCACTGATCGAGTACGATTTAAGCTTGCAGTGCTCATGTATCGATGTCTCCATGGAACTGCTCCGCCGTACTTGATGGACAGTTGCACACTCACAGCAGAAGTCACTGGCTGTCAACATCTGCGTTCTGCCACTCAGTGGAAGTTGGTCATACCGCGCTATCGATTGAACAGTTTCAGTCGTCGGCGCTTTTCTGTGGCGGGCTCGTCAACTTGGAATTTGATGCCAGACAGTCTTTGTGACCCAGAACTGAGTCTCGATACTTTCAAACGTCAGCTGAAGACATATATTTTTTGCGAAATATTGATGACGAAATGTATTAAGCACATTAGAGATCTTTTTGAGTATGTGCTATATAAATATACACTTTACTTACTTACTTACAAACAGAGCACCTGATAAACAGTTTATGACAACCAGCTAATTTTTATGGAGTTATACCAAAAATGAACCGTTTGGAATAGTTTGAGCTAGGTATTCCCGTTAACCAACATTATCAGAATATCTCATTATCACTGGCATATGAACTAACCAAAGACTATCAGGGTAACTGCATATGCACAGCAGAGACAGCAGACTATGCAGGCATTCATTTATGCCACAAAAAAAACCGTTTGATGCTACAGTCTCTTATGGCCAATTAATACAACTGATGAGAGTAACAGAATGGCCATAGCAGTGACAAATATCACTTAACAAGACAAATATCAAATCATCTGTTCATTGTTGATACAGTTTACAGTTTGCATTCATTTATTTACGTCTTCACAAAGCACGTAGTATCTGCGGAAATTAATGATTATTTAACCGATTAATTATTTGAAAAAACAAGATACTGTTCAAACGAACATGGTGTCTGTCCAATGCATCTCAATAGCAAACAGTATAGTCCATATAAATGAAATAAATATACTGCCAGTGGTAAAAATTAAAAAGTTTAATTGCCGCCTCAAAAATAACAGTGTCACGACCTTGATCTTTTGGAGTCTCGTGACGTCATCGGTCACGTGACCATTCGACTCATGGTGGCTGACTTCCTATGGGTGGTCCACTGTGACCGTGCATCTATCTTGCACCGTTATAGAGATATGGTGCCTCAAAAGTTGGAAGGATGCACGCATGCAAACACAGATGGACGCTCAAGTGATTTCATACTCTGTCCAATGCTATGCACTGCATTGGACAGACAATTAATCTATTAACATTTTAATGGATTAAAATGAGAACAGAACTGCAATGACGTTGTAGCGAGCATAGCGGAAAACTCACCGGTACGCCGGCAGACATGAGTTTGTTGGGGTTCATGATGGTCGTGAGCTGATGCAATAGGTCTGGTGACTGCTCAAACAACTCCGGAGCATTGCGCTTCATCACATCCTCCAACAACTCCGCTTTTGAGCTCGGCACGCCGTACCACGTTTTCGGCTCACCCCTGAATGAGGCAAAGTAATATTTTCAGCAACGTTAATAAATGTACAGTCTATTATATCGTTGCAACAGAGCTGCAAAGGTAAATGTAAAGGTATGATACACTCGACACAAGCATAAGCGCCAGAGCTAATCCCAGCCTCTAGGCAGTCAGGCTGTAGGCGACGTAGTCATAAACCAGATGGAAGGCTACGATTACTTTCCACCAGGACCACGGTTACCTTCCCAGCCAGAGAGCATCACTGCCCTTTGACTGGTACCAAATTATACTGCTTGGTGACAGAAGCACATGCATGAACAACTTGCCCAGAGTCATTACTTGGCAGTGCACTGAGTCACGAGTCAAACCTGAGACCTCGTCGTCACCAGTCCAGCATGATACTGCTATGCCACCAGGACACACTAAAAAAGCTTTAAGCATCAGCTTAAAACACACTGTTTTCAAGCTGCTTTTAAGTTTTTTTCCAGACAAACACAAACATTGTTATACCAGTAATGCACTATGAATAATTATGATGATGATGATCGTGACAGCACAAAAGCAACACCTATCCATCCACAGGTGTGCAACGTAAGATTCCTGTTCGACATCATGCAAGGATAAAGCCCCAACTGACAGGCGGGCACATCCACATGAATGCATGTTTTTTACACGACAGTTTATCACTGCTCTAAAAGCCAATATCTATCCGCCAGCCAGCACCGCACCGGCCTAGCAAACACTTCATCTCTGTGTCATCAACTTATCACTACCAAAACAAATACATGCAAAATGATTTCTCTCCAAAATGGCCCAATATGTAAAAGCTAGATGTCGAGAAACTAACTTTCCTTATCATCAAAGGCACAGTATCACCCAGTATTTGTTAAAATGCAGGTCAACATGAAACGATAAACAGAAGGCACGAAAATAACTCGCGCATCCATGATGAACAAGTTACTGACCAGTGAAGATAATTGATGGAATAGTTCCAGTGATCCTCTATGTGCCACGCAAAGCTGGAAAAGCACATACCAACGTAGCACCATGGTACCTGCAAAAGCAGCAGCAACAACAGCATACATGAGAGTTATACCACTAAACCTCTATGAGTTGCAGTAAAGTATCGGCAAATCGTTAAATCTTTCGGAAACTTCAGTTGCACTGAAAACAAAATCTATATCAATGGAAAACATGAATTAACTTCATCGTAATACTAGTGTGAACAATTACACAGCGCAACTAGATGGTCATTACGACTCCGTTGACTGTTATGCCTCTGCCAACGTGTGACAAGAAGCTAGCTATTGCAGAGAGACTGTATAATGCGAAAAGTGGAAATCACAAAAAATCTATTTATAGCCAAGCAATAACTGGACCCTGCTGCCGCTGACTGGTCCCACATGACAAAAATGTCGCGCGATTCGTTGCATCTCATGAATATTCATTATTTGCTTGGCTAATGAACATCGCTGTAAACTATGCAGCAAGAGAATAATTTTCAAACACAGAAAGTGTTATTAATTGATTAATTACTAATTAATAAGGAAACTGACGAAATTAATGACCAAACCCCAGTGTTGCAGAAAGACTTAAGGTTTAACTGATCAAGAAAGAATTAGGCGATTTGATAAATTAGAAGAGAACTGCATCACTATACGTATAACATCAACTGAGTGTACCTACTGTATAATGGCTTGCGAACTCTGTCTAGAAATGTGCAGTAATGACTGATGGTGGATAAACATTAGGCAACTAAACATCATTGTTAGTGGACCAAAGTTCACAATTTTTTGTTCAATGCAGGAGAGATCATAGTTGATAATGCCGTTTACCGCTTGTCAATATCTCCATCCGTTCCAGAGATATTTGTGCTCGAAGTCCACGTATGGACAGATGAACACACGAACACTCCAAAAACATAATGCCTCCGGCCACTACATTGTAGTTAGCAGAGGCATAAAAATTAAATATAAAACAAAATTCAACCATTAATTTCACAGCAGCAGCTATAATGACAACATGTCTCTTGACTGTTACCTTCATTCCGCAAATTTCAGCATTGATATAATGCAGCACAGACTGTTTCTGCTTCGGCAAGTTGTTCAAATTCCATGGAGACTGGATGTATTCCTAACAACATACCACCCACAATTTACCATCAGCTCGCAATAGTTAAAAAAGCCAGTACCAGGTTCAGCTCAGCTGCGGAAATATTGAAAAATCAGAAATAAACGTAAGATCCCAATGGTTACATCTCAAAAACACTATGAAAGTACTGTAAAATTATTTAGCAATAGCATGCCTATATGAAAATCTGCCATACAATATTTACACCAACACATTTACAACGACATTAAAAAGACATCACCAACAACAACATAGCCTACAAAAAGCCTGCCGTCATCCGAGATTAACAACATGATGCATGGAGTGAATGAAAAATTCAGAAAGAAACGTCATTATTTACGCCATCGTCAGGAAACAGATGTCTGGTCTTGTCAGTCGGGAAGCCGCTGCCACACTCGGCTGATGGATTGTCCGCTCCGTACTCAACGACGACTTCCTCCTCAACACAGTTCACCAGCCGCCAGAACTCTCTCTCCACCACTGAACACGGCACCGTCTGCACAGACCAACAATCATTTCGTTTAACTAAAAGGCGCTCGTGAGAGTGGAGACAGAGAGGATATCTCTGCCAAATAAAGTAATTTAAACACTACTAACAATTAACATGCGGAAATGATGATGAGTCATCGTGTACACACACACACACACACAAACACAGAACGACGAACAGAACGACCAATCTCTTAATCTTCTCCAATGTTCACTACGTTCACCTTGGCGGAGATAATTAAGCCCAAATTCCATAAAGCTGACTTTCTCCGTGACATCAGTAGGATGCCTCACTCCGGTAAGTCTTCACCTTGTCACAAGGAAGTCGCTGATTTGAACCATGAAGAATGTTGCAGAGAAGCTGTGGGGATTCACACCATCATAGCATGTTAAGATGGTTTCAAAAACCCATGACAAGTCTGCAGCAAGCCAGCGCCAAGCTTGTTCTAATGGAATTTGGGAACGAGCAAGACACAATGCCACAAATGATCTTTGGCATATTGCGGACTTGCCACAGGCAGAAACAGTGAGAGTGAAATCACACGCTTCCCAGTGTCTTGTCATGAAAAAGACATGGAACAAGTAGACGACGTCTGTGACGAGACACGTGGAAATCAGCGATGTTGCCAACTTCCTTGTGTCTAGTCGTGGGATGTCACGGATTTGTTGCGTGCATCACAAGCAAAGTTAGCATAATGGAATTTTGGCTTTAATGTGCTAGATGACACAAAAGCAGAACAGCATACTACTGGCATGATCATGCCCTTTCATTCAGATGCATACAAGAGCCGACTGGTCAGCATACCAGGTCACCTCGAAAACCAAAAAAATAAACGGGCTTATTGTCATCTCAATAAATGCACCTAACATCCAGGTAGGTATGTCCTATGTCCAAAAATACAGACAAGGCAGTGCATAATAGTAAAAAACATCCTTTTTGCACCATAAATAATTATTATATGACACTGTTTTCATACAAGAACTGAACAGCAGAGATCTGCACACTCACATGTACAGGTGAGCCAAAATAATCCAGCTTAAATTGATCGGCCATTTCACCAAACGACTGAAGACTATATTCACGTTTGGCTTGCTCAAATCCATACACTTCTGCTGGCTTGTGACATTCCTGGCAGCAGCAGACAATACCATATACCATACCATATACATTATTACAGAAGCTCTGATATGTACACAGTGTTTCATAAAAAGAACCCTTTTTCTCTCTTTCCTAATTCAGTCAAATGTATTTCTTCAGCTACAACTGGCAAAAATTTCATGTAAATTGATCATCATTTGAGTGAAATATGAAAGAAAGAAAAAAGGGTTCTTTTTATGAAACATCGTGTACAGTGAAACAAAATGATGAGACCAACCAAACATGCAAACAAAGTGAAATGGCTAGGACAAAAAATATTTTAACACAAAGTCGTTGATATCTTGCACAATCCATAATCGGAAATTAACAGTCTTTACAAAGTTTAAAATAATGTAGCAATACCAAGATAGAAGATCATTCAATAAACTGATAGTACAGTGGTAAATTTTCGTTTGGGGTAAGCAGGTCATACCCAGTTCACTCAGACATGTTCGAAGTGTTTTGCTGCTCGTTGACAACTACGAAGCATATGTCGATCTGTATTAAACGACGTGACGCACGCTTGACTATGGCTCCGCAACTCTTGCCGACCTTCTGAAGCAACTCATGGACAGGCTTCAGTCTGTGCAGAACGCCGCTGCACGGCTGATCTTCAAAGCTTGTTGTCAGGACTACATTCAGCCGTTACTGCGCAGATTACACTGGAACGTGTTTCATTCCGGCTGGCAGTGCTAGTGTATCGCTGCCTCCACGGCTCTGCACCTGGCTACCTGGCCTCAGATCTTCAGCACGTGTCACACCTCAACGCACGTCGACGACTGCACTCTTCAGCGCTGGTCGCTCCACGCACTGTGCATTCTACCATTGGCGACCGCACCTTTCCAGTGACTGCTGCATCGGTCTGAAACAGTTTGCTGGAGTCAGTCCGGTCATTGTCGTCGTTGCAAGTTTTCTGCAGTAGACTGAAAAACCAAACTTTTTGCCCAGTATTACAGCTGACTAAGAACGTCTCATTGCACTGACTGCTATTACGTGACTTCACTGTTTAGACTTATTGTTACATGTGTCCTTGTAGTCTTAGGATTTAACGCCACGCTAAAGTTCATTTGTCCATCATCATCATCATCACCTGCCCTCTCTTAGAAGTAACCTCCTGTTACACGTAAAAGTAGACCCCCTTTAGTCCAAACAAAGGTTCTGGGAAGCATTCTAAGCTCTTTTGCTGGGTCTGAGGTCCAGCCTCAGCCACAAATGTATTTTAGAGCACTTTTAGCACCTCAAAAACTGAATCTGGTGACACCAAGTATTGTATTATTTTTACTATTGTATGTTCAAAGAAAGAGGCAATTTCCTCCCAAAACAACTTGGGGGAACAGCATCCCCACATTTTCCTTCAACTACACCACTGGTGTAAACAAACTGAAACTGTGTGGGTACGTACTGGGCAATAATGGACTGATACATGAGAATACGCAGATCAATGTTTACCCGTGCAAGACACTTTGGACATCGCCATTCGCCGCGTGGCTGCTCAGCCAACGGACGCATCAAACACTTGTTGTGATAGGTCAGACTGCAGCCGTCACAGACAAGCATGTCATCAGTGCCGGTGGCCTGACGGCACGCTTGACACACCGCACCCGCAACCTACCACAGAACACAATGACCCTCTACACTGCACAGTGACAGCAAGCGCTGGACAAGTTAACAGAACTTCATGTTTTGCATTGTAGCAAGGCAGTATGACAGAGATAGATGAAACAACATACAGTATACTCATATTACTCCAGAAATTTGTTTAGGGAATGGGGATGAATAGAGACTCCACTTATTTCCTATAACTGCACAGGGTATGGTGATAGTAATAGGGGTTTACCCTTTGGCCTAGTCAGGTATGGGGGGGCTCCGCACATCTCAGACTTTCCTATATAGATGGCGACTTATATTAATTTGACGTCTACATCAACTGTTATATTGGTATATATCAGTGTATTATTTCCAGGTTACTGGAGAAATAAAAATCACAAATGAAAAAAGTGAATGAGATTCTGTCACAACATTCGAAGCTGTAAAATGTTTCAAAAGTAATCCCAAAAACCCAACTTGCTTGTCTATAATTCTGAAAAATAATGTTTATATTACATCATTCATAAACCCATTCAGTGACCACTATGTGGAATGCTATATACTGCTGTCACGTGTTAAGAAACTAAATAATTATGATAAAACAAAAAATATCCAAAATATAACAATAAAAATATAATTTGTACAGCAGTTCATCCAGACAGTAAACATACTAATACAGACACTGACACTGAAATACTGCTAGCATAAGTAATAACAATATGACAGAACAACTATCGGTCAAATACTAACATGAGAAGCCTTCTTTCCACGGACTCTTCTGGTAGGGAGAGCTTCATCTGCATCAAAAACCAGGCATCACTTAATCATTTAATCGGTTCCATTTTATCCGCTGAAAACATCAGCTCAACAGCTAACAGCCACTGCAGTTTAAATCTGTGCCACTCAAAAGTGAAATCAAACCATAAAACTAAGATGAAAGCACCGACATCGACTACACTAGCATTTAAATAACAACAATGTCAATGTCAATGTGAAATGTAAATTTATACAGTGCATTATCGTTAAAAACCTCTAATGTGCTGAATTTCAATTCAATGCTTATAAATGGCTTTCGGCAAAATCTTTACTGTCATATAAGGTACATCGTCATCAAATGGTTAAGCTCTGTGATTGCTGTTAACACTATCAGTGATTACACTTGATATCAAACAGTAAAAAAACTACTAGATCTCTTGCCATTATTACAAGTAAAATCAATTCTTTGTTCAATAAACCAATTGATTTTTTCACAGGTACTTCAGCTGAAGTCATAATGGGACTTTTTACACACCAGATGCCTATCACATCATCAATCATTAGGGCCCACAGTTTTTCGCGGGTTGTAGAATTTTGAGCCGAGCTGTGGAATTAGCCCTATTCCGCGGAATTTTGATATTTCCATAGAATTTTCACAAAACTTTGCAGAAACTGAAAAATGACTGATGCTCAGTATGATCATCGGTTTCATAACGTAACTAAATAGACTAAATATATCACGGAAAAAATAGAACTAACCTGCCTAAAACTGTGAGCCCTACAAGTAGCCATCGCAATACGGCATGCAATAATAAAAAAACAAAATTCAACTTGACAGCCTGCACTTCTGAAAAAAAGATTGATAATTTTCTTTGAATGTTGCTAGCATAACTGAGCACAATGCCAGCCTTCAGTAACTGAAGTTTATGCACAGAATAGAGCTCGGTTTATTCACAAATGGATGGCCGCGGTAAGCCGCAGAATTAAAACAATTTTGCCATAGTGAGCCGCGGAATTCTGCAAACTGGCCCGCGGAATTTGGCAAAATTTGCCACGAAAAACTGTGTGCCCTACCAATCATCAAACAAAGTGAAAGCACAGAACAGTAGCTGACATGTTACTCAACACAATACTAACACGTGTTGAAAGCTAACCTGAATCAGCAGCAATTGTATCTGGTAAGGCAGTCTTTGGCCCAGCTCCAAAGAACTGCAGCTTCTTCAGTTCACTGTTGAGTGAGTAGTCAATTTTCTTCACCACTTGGACAGTCTACATAGAACAGCAGAACATTACTGCTAACTTTTCTTCACAGTATGCTAACACTGCTAGTGTTAGTGAAAATAATATGACCATAATACGCCCTAAAAGCAGCAAATAAAATATCCATTCCAAGTCGTAATGAAAGGCGGAACTAAGTAAACAAACTTGAGGCATGACTTAATCGTTAGTCACAATGCGTCACAACAGTCACATTCTCACACACCCAAACAAGTCCTTAGAAGGCTCAAAATTATTATAGCATTGCCTAATCATCATGATCATCATCATGACTGTAGTGCGCAGATACACAGTTTAAACAAACCAGCCTACAGTATAATTCAAAAACAGAACAAAAAATTAACTAAAAAATAAAATTAGCTAAAAGCACGATTAAAAAATGAGTCATCATATGTTTTTTAAAGTTTTAGCATTTAACAAAAACGGGAGCCAAACATTCTAACATTATGATTACACAATGCACATTGCACGATACTAAGCAATGTCATAATTTTTTAACGTTTGATAGTTCTAATAACACATCGAAAGAATTACGATCATTGAAAAACCACATCATCAAAACCAACCTCAGAGTGTGGATTCTTTTCAGCTGCTGCAGCAATGGAACCAGAAGCAGCATCAGATGTGACTTCAGCCTTCGACACAATTACACCATGACAATGTACAGAACGTGCAGAACATCAACTGTCTGTAACTCCAAATACGAGAGCTACTACCAGTTTTTAAATAAAATTAATTACCATAAATTTATCTAAATTAATCGATTAATTTTGATTAACTTTTGTTGCCAAAAAACCGCAAAAAATGCAGAATTCAACTACAGGTTACTATCATTTCACAAACTAAAGCAAAATTGAACTAGAAATTTGGGGCAAAGCTCAACGTGAGTCCACCTGGTGCCCTAAGTCCGACTGGAGAAAAATATAGGGTTGGGGTGAAATTCCCCTAGTAGCAAAGTCACGTGGCCTGCACTCAAATGCATTAGTATACGCAGAACGTGCACTTTTGACTTAGGGTGGGTAAACATTAGCCACGTAATCTCTGGTGTTAGTAGACCAAAGTTCACGAAATTTTTTTTATTCAACGCGAAATTAATCGCACTTGATAACGCTTTTTACTGCTTGTCGATATCTATCCAGTCCAGAGATATTTGCACTCAAACTCAAAATTTGTCGCAAAACGTACAAAATTTTAGACATTTTTTTGCCCTCCCAAATTTTAAGGGGCGGTGCCCCCCAAAAAAGTTGTACCCGCATTATCACACCCATCTAGCAGCACATCAGATGGCAAAGTTTCATGAAGCTACTTACTTTGGCTACAAGGTTCTCGCGGCTAATACACTACATTTTAAGCCAATTTTGGACCCCCCATTGAAAAAAAATGTAAGGAGGACCCTTGTCCCTGGTGGGGGGTGCACTAGCAAGACTTGGTCATTCTCTAACCTGTGTAAAAATTTGGGGGTGCAGCACCCTTTATGGGCCAGAATATGGTCTTCCAAAAAAGTTGACTTGGGTGGGTATGATTTCATTGCTTAAAATCCATGATTACTGGACCAAAGTTCATCAAACTTATTTCACCCCAATTTTGAATATCTTTATCCTTTCCGAAGATATTCGCTGCCGAAGTTTGAAGTTGACTGAAATCGGGCTAAATTTTGCATATTTTTAGCCCCTAAAATTTTTGGGGGTAGGCCCCAAAATTTTCGACCCGCATTATAAAATTTGGCCTAGTAATGATCAGTGTGCAAAATTTCGCATCGATCGGCTGACGCATCTCGGAGATCTCACGTTGAAAGGAAAAAAAGAAACATCTGAGGTAAAACTTAAGTCCTCCCGAAAACTATCATTTTCCGATGGGCGGACTAAAAAGTTATAAACAAAGCTCACAAAGTGCAGACTTAAACACCGTACAAGTAAAAATCCCGATGATAAGATCTAAACAAAATAAAAATAAAATACAAAGGTTGATTACCAGTCATTTTGAACGATTAAAAAGTCTAATATTTCAATTGAATTTTAATCAGTTAAAAAAATGTAACCAAATAATTTTAATTATAATAGTGATTTTCCACAGCCCTACTAAATACCATTACTGTTTGAGTATAATCACCTTCGCATCTGGCGTAGCACCAGCCATGAAGACATCAAATGGATGGAGAATCTTCTCATGATGCTGGCGTAAAGTGCTTCCGATGTTTTTTGAAGCCTGGTAGCACAACTGAACTGCGATCTTTGACCACTTTTTCTCTCTGACAACTGCTTCGAAACCTCCCTCATCCTGCACAGCCTTCGCAGACCAAACAAAACACACTTGGCTGCAAAAACATTAGCATAAGTCACTCAGAAACAAATAGCACAAATTCCACTCCACCATATACCATACAAAAATTACGTGAAGTTTGTTTGCTAAAATAGGCTTAACCTAAGCTCAAATCTAACTCATATTTCAACCGTCAGTGTATCAATTTACAACAAAATTAAACTAGAAAGCAGTCATAGCCCGCAGTCACATTCTCCGCCAAGGCAAAGCTATTCGCCAGGTGGTGTCACCGTATTCGGTTTTGCAGCGGTTCCCTTATGCCCCCTTTAACGCAATAGTAACGAAAATTTCAAAGTGATCCAGAATCGAGGATTCCTGCTGGATCATGCCCAAAACTGAATCACTTGTAGCTTATGCCATGCCCGACATACCCTCAAAATTTCAGAAAGATCCGTCCATAAATTTTTGAGTTATCTTGGTCACACACAGACAGACAAACAAAAACCGGCAAAAACATTACCTCCTTGACGGAGGTAATTAACGTCTCTAAACAAAACACACCACGGTAAGAACACACAAATCAAAACCAACCAACAGCTAAACATCTGAAACTGTTAGAATAGCAAAACTGCTACTGTCTGACGTTACTCTGTCTGCTGGTACAGTTGGTGATACCTTGTGCAGTCGATAAAGATCGAGGTACTTTTTATCAACTAGTGGTATTTTCAGAGATATGCCCTGTACAAACAGTCAGCACCAGGAGTTTGGGTCACAACAAAGTTATCGAGCTATCAAAAATGTGTTGTACATTTACTTACTACAAAAATATCAGTATTACTTACACCTGTAGGCAATGCGGCAACTATTCATCACTACTTTTTACAGCACAGAATACACAACAACATGAAAGTGAAACAAGCAATAGTGACTTTACTATACTGGTTTTCGCTAAACTTTTAAAGCATAAATAACAGAACACACTGATATAATAAGTGTCAATAATGAACAAATACTAGGTCAATAAACCTTTTCACTGTAGTAGAAAGCAGAGGAAAATGTTTACTTACACAGCACACCTCTGGCAATGCACTACACTGTGTCTTAAAAACAAACAGTCAAAAAAGTTTTGGGCATAACTTTGTCATATTTCCACCAACTTTGATAACTTTTGGCATAAAGATGGTCAAGACGACATTATTATGTACGGTGCAGTCATTTACCACCTCACCTAATTTATGTCAACGCACTACCGTGTGAAACACAGATGCTCCAAATTGTTGCATTACTTTGCGATTATTTGTATCAGATGGCTCACCTTTTTGCATCATCAATTCGACAGAGGGTGCAACTTGGTTTAATAATTTGAGGTATTAAATATTTTATGTTGAAAACAGCAGACAATAGAATAGCTGGCTGATGAGCTTAAAACACGTCTAATTGATTAGTGAATGCATTTGATCAGTCGATCGTTGATTCTGCTGTCAGCCATTGGCATCTAAGCCATTGCATCTTTGTATGCAGAGCACACTTTGGCATAAATTCTAATTTGCAAGCGAGTTGTTATACAAACTTATAATTCTGTTAAATAATTCACATTTTGGTGAATTTTGTGCCTAATTAACTCGTTACAACATTTACTTAAGACAACAACTCAGCATTATGCAACAAATTGGAGCATCTATGTTTCACATGGTAGTGCATTGACATAAATTAGGTGAGGTGGAAAATGAGTGCACCTTGCATAATTTCGTAGTCTTGGCCATCAACATACTAAAAATTATTAAAGTTAGTAAAAATTTGCCAAAGTTATGACAAAACAATTTTGACTGTTTTTTTTTCTGAGACACGGTGTATATGCTGATTAGCAATCTCAGCACTATGAATATTGTGATGTTCCAAGTCCAGCAGTCCATGGCTCCAAGCATGATGTCTTATTACATACAGAGAGATATACATTATTATGCATGAAATTCAATCATCGTCACATTCGTAAATTTTCATCAGCTATTAACAATACTAACACAACACAATTACATAGCTACTAACAACACGGTAGTGTTAGACTTTATAACCGTGGAATATCATAAGAAAACTAAAACATAAAACGAAATAATGACAAAAATATAAACTTAGAAAAAAGGATAAATTAGCAAACTAGCAAGTAAAAAAAATCATTATAGCAGTACCTGAAGTTCCCAAAACTTTGCAAGACGCTGCAAAAAGTTTAACTTAATTCTCGTATTTGCCTGAAAACATGTAACAGATACACTGAACGCAATGAACTCAACAACCCCAACAAGCACTAAGCAGTTAGCAATAGCAAAAAAACATAGTCTTAAAAACTTAATGGCATGATGTCACCGAATACAGGCCTACTCTCTGTTAGCCCTGCATTTGCCTTCCCACTACTAGTCCCAGTCACACAGCATCACCGCCTTTTGGCCACTACCAATATACATGGTGTTTCATTAAAAAAGGCACCCTTTTTCTTTCTTGTACAACTCAGTTGAATGGTGATCAATTTACATCAAATTTTTACCAGCTGTAGATGAAAAAATACTAATTCAAAATATGTCAACCAATTTTGGCTGTTAGTTAAATATTTTTTGTTAGTCGTGATGTAATGCTGACATCATAATGTGTCACGAGTACAAGTTTGCTTGTTTCAACCGTTGCTGTCAGTTGCTACCCGGCTTCAATGGTGAACTTTATCTGGTTCACTGATGAAAAATGTTTATCATATCAGCACTAAGCAACATGGGGGCATGACATCAGGTGTCTGGCAATCCAAAAACTAAACTGTCTCGCAAGCGGTGTGTGCTGGTGCACTGTCTTGCAGGAAGGTGTAACAGTCAAGCTATCCCCACAAGTATGTGAAAGTGATTGTTTTGGGCATATTTTGTGGTTGCAATGGTAAAACTTCAACAGTTTGTCATCAGTGAAACATATGAAGCTGACCATCAAAGCAGGGTAGCTATTCAGCAACTGTCAGCAGTAGTTGAGACAAGTAAGTTTTTACTCACAGCACAATATGAAGTCAGCATTACATCACAGCTAGCAAAGAATATTTAACTAACAGCTATATTATGTCGAAATATTTTGAATTATATTATTTCTTCAGCTACATCTAGTAAAAAATTTGTGTAAATTCAAATTGATCATCATTTGAGTGAATTATGAAAGAAAGAAAAAGAGTGCCATTTTTTATAAAACACTGTTTACACTGCTTGCTGACACAGGCACATTGTATGAACAACTTGTTGGAAGCTGTTAACTGGCAGTAAAATGAGCAGGAGTTACAAGTTGATTACAAGCTGGTTACAAGTTGACACCTAAACAACTATTCCAATGCCACCAGTGAACACGGTGGTTAGCAGTTATTAGCTTCATTATATTTTTCAATTAGTTATTTTTCTTGTTGGACATGAATTAACCAACAGTGTTCACAAAGGCTTATAATGCACAACTCTTTTACTAACAAAATAATAAAAAAATTTCCCAGGACTTTCCAGGACACTCATGAAAAATTTTTCAAGACCTTTTCATAACCCACAAATGTTTAAATATAACGTACTCACACTACAAATTCAAAAGTAGCAAACTACAAGTAATCTGTGAGCAAAGCAAACAGAAAAACAATGATTTCCATTTCAGCTTATGATATAATGTGTGACTTATAAGTATATTTTTCCACCACTTTCCAGGTCCTGAAATTTTCAAGAAAATAAATCCAAGACTTTCCAGGAGACACGGGAACCCTGACACAAGATGGATCATTCAGCCATGCAAGTACAAAAAATCGCAAATACACAAAACTACCTCAAGCTCATTGAGCCGTTGAATCCTTGGCGTGAATCGGAAACTGTCAATATCAACAGCAAATGGAGGCTGCCAATTCTGCACAAATACATATACACAAAGCATCAGTGCAAATAGACTGCAAAAATGCATTTTTGTCAATGTTTAAATAACTAACTGCATATTCAGTCACTGATTCCATTTGTAGTCACAAAAGCAAATGCAACGTGATTGGATTTCATGTCCAAAATGCAACAATGAGTACAGTAATGCCAGTGGTGCTGACTCTGTATCCAGTTTCAGTTTCAGGATAAGCCTATTGTTACGTTTTTGCTTGTGTGGCTTATGTTCTTGCTCAATAACGCTTACAGTCTGATAAAATTTATATTAAAGCAAGATGAACAATAATATACAATAAACAGCTATTGGCTATTGTCTAGGGGATGGAACTAAAACATAAAAGTGCATCAGCAAACAAACATAACATGCGACTGTCCTGTACCAGGTCGACAATGCGAGGTGAAAGCAGGAGGATGGTGGACAAAAGATGGAAGACAATGACGGACGAAGGAAGAGTTGGGCAGCTGCCGTTGAACCCGTTGGTCATGTGCTAGAAGACGGAAGTCAAGTGGCAGACGATGATAGTCGGATGGCTGATGAGGAACTGCCTGCCACGTGCTGGGGTCATGCGCCAACTGACTCGCAGACGTGTGTTGTGCAGTCATACAGGAAAATGTTCCTTCAGAAGTCGTTCGTTACCGTAGGTTCATTTGTAGAACGTACAACGTACTTTGTCATTTCACCTATGACTTGTGTCATTGACTACCCGCTAACATAAAGAGCACAATATGTTGACAGTCTGAGTGCTCAGCAGGTAATGATACTCAGTTGTCATCTCTTCACCAAGAGAGTTCTCGCACATGCGCTGTAGCATCAATCACCACATGCATCTGCTGTACAGGTCACGTCTGCAGGGCGTAACTGGGCCAACAGACAACTGGCACGGCAGGCGTGAAAAGTGGACCATCATATAAACTCGACGCCGCTGTCGACTAGTCACAGTTGACAAAAACTGCAAGTGCGCACGCGTAACTGAAAGATACAGAGACGATCCTAACACTATAAAGCAAAGAATATAGTGCTAGGGTTGCATACAATTGCATATAAACACTGACCTGATGCAATTAGTCTCAAACCACTAAATGCGCTTCTACATTGTGTCTCAAAAGACATCCCTGACATTTTCGAATGTAACTTGAAAACCAATTACCAGATTTTAATAATTTTTGAGACGAATATTCCTGACACAACTTGCCATCAAATGACCATTCAGTTTCCCACCTCACCCAACATTTGTTTCTGCAGGGGGAAAACACAACCAGTGAAATATCACTTTTTTATCCAATGCGATATGATTGCTTAATTAACATAACATGTAAAACACATTTTGTTCAAATTTCTGACACTCTCGCTCACATTTTATTTAGTTGTCCATTTTTCAACTCATCATCATCATCGACAACCGTGGGCTCAATGCCCGTTGGTGTCTGACGCCATTCTTACTATCGCTGCCCACCGCTGCCTATCTAGGGCAGCGTGGCTTGACTCCTGCAGGGTTGTCCC
>Ga0056128_1001117_pt1 | contig 28632 bp, 22 predicted proteins | sample WorMetLIZISLAND2_FD_71113 | JGI IMG/M metagenome (GOLD analysis project Ga0056128, IMG submission 71113) | Marine gutless worms symbiont microbial communities from Max Planck institute for Marine Microbiology, Germany - Olavius geniculatus... ... | reverse complement strand
ATCTGACTCATCCATGTAGTCCGTGGTCTGCCAGCGGGGCGATTCCAGTCGTGCTGTGGTATGTCTCCGGACTTGGAGTCCACTGCAAGCTTCAGGGCCTTATGTGCTGGTGTGTTGGCGAACAAACGGCGAATATGGCTGAAAAAGGAGTGACGGCGAGCGGCTATGGTACTGAGTATACTTGGCAGTAAGTAAGTCCACCTTACATAATTCTATTGTCTTGGCCATCTTTGTGCCAAAAATTATCAAAGTTGGCGAAAATTTAACAAAGTTATGAGAAAAACAATTTTGACTGTTTTTTGAACCATGGTGTATTTTGGGGGGAAAGTACTTTAATCGATACCAGCCCTAGAAACAACAGTCAACTGTTGCCATACAGTGAAAGCACATCACACAGCTGCTTAGTGCCAACGACATTGTGAAGCAATCCCTTGTATTGAAATATTCACTGATGAATTGCACCAGTGTATTGCGCTGGCTGAATGGAGCAAATGCAGCATATTTCACACTAACAAAACTGCCAAATTTTTAATGATACCATGGACGATAAGATCATTTGTTACTACCAAATTAATGCCAAAGTAAAGCAAAAATTAAGTGTTACTGCCAAGTTTGAAAAATGATGCGTTAAAAAGTGCCATCTGTCTGTCAGTTTTCGAGTGCAAATATCGCATCGTATCATACTGTAACTGCCTAGCCAAAATTTTTGCAGCCAAATTCCTTCAAAATGCCAAATTTGATGTTTTACCACTTCAGGATGCCATCTTGCAACCCACCAGACAATCCAACAGTGAAAAAAACAGTGCGCAGATCGTTTAGGTCTCGCTGTCTTCGGCAGATGGAAGCAGTTTTTCCTCATCCTCTGGCAACGGACTCTCACCATCCGGAGCTATCACCGAGGCAACCGGCGACTTGCCGGGCACTGCGGCCAGACTACAACATGTCAGCACATGTTGCCTTCAGTCCTATATCTGCTGCACAGCGCAGGCTGAAAAAATCATAACCACAACACACACTAATAACAAGTGCCCACCAAAGTAATTTGCTTTGATACAAAATCGCTGATCGGGGCTGCCCCTGGTAAACTATAAGTAGCCTATCGGAAGCTTGGCTGGGCAGCTCAAACCCCCAAAATCTACCATGGTTCCTACTACTTTGCAGCATTCATTTTCCGTGACTTTTCCCTGACTTTCCAAGACAAGTAAATCGTTTTCCCTGACTAATCTGTTCACGCGAAATACCAATGTTGGTTCTTAATTCCTTGCTATCACACTAGAAACAACGGTGGCAGAACAAATTTAAAAGTGGAGGAAGAAATAATATGCGTGCGAAGCAAGCAGTAAAAATTTTGAACTGTTGTGCGCAGTCTGCGTACCACAGTTCAAGTTTTTTTCTGTATCTTTGTTAACTTATCCACCATGGTACTTTTAAATTCCCTGACTTTCCCTGACCCTCTGAGTTTTCCCTCACTTCGGAATGTAAAATTCCCCGAGTTTTCTTCATTCTCTGATTTTTCCCTGACTTCCTCTGACTGTAGGAACTACATTTCTACATTTCCCCTGGGGGCCACTGATCCCAGAACACAACATGTCAGTGTACCCCACAAATGTATCTACAAACGGCATGAAAATCCATACACTTGCACTATTTAGCGATTTCACCTAATAATAAAAATAAGAAAAACCATCTCCACAAGGATAACAAAAACCACCACCACTACAAATAACACAACAACCTTCACACTGATGAAAAAATAACACTAAATCGTACACTTGTGACATTTTTATAACGAATTTGTGGCCATCACCACTCTTTGTGAACAATTTTCTGTCAGCACACAGTGAGGCACAGCAGCTTGCCTCATTCCACCACTTTGGACTGATTTTAAGGATATCTGGGCTTGCTTACGGCTTTTCTTGTTTCGTTTTTTTTAACTTTTAGCTATAGTTATTTCTTTCCTGTTTGGTTTCTCTGATCTCAGGCAATTTCTTGACTTTTGATGTTTTACAATGGAACTGTATTTCTATTTCAGTTTCTCTCATTTCACTTCCACTTAAACCATTTCTTTTCTTTTTAGTTTATGTGCTAGAAAAAACTGACAGCTTGTATGTCAGTTTTCAAGTGCAAATATCATCTCGGACCATGTGAACAACATAGACAAAACTCAGAGAAAAATGAGGATAAAGAACACGCTCATGCTTATGATGAGATCAGTAACCTGAAGAGCCACTGCTGGCAGATAGCTGCGATGAAGAGAAAAGTGACGCAGCACTCAAATATGAGAGTCATCGACAAGTTCTGCACATGAAAGTAATGCAAAATGTCAACTTTGACACCAACTTGACAACAACCTTTAAAACTAAACACACATCAAATTACATTTACATCTTCAAATCCGGCCAAAAACCGCAACAACACGAAGGGCGCGTTGCACCAACGTCGTTAATAATCTCAGTTCAGCTGAACCTAAATCAAGAGTTGAACCGAGTTCACACTGAATTACATTGCACCAACTTGAACTCGGATCAGCTGATCCCATTCAGTTGAACGGCCATGGTTATACCGTAGACAACGCTGATTGGTCAAGTGACGCATGGCCTGTAGGCCAACTAGAGTGACGTCACCATCGCACACAATGCTTACGAAACGATCCAGTACCAATTGGCCGTAATTTGTTCGAATTTTAAGTTTCCCTGAAGTTATTACACAATTTTTGCATCAACGGTTGCATGACAAAGTTCCAAAAATACACATTTTGCATTCCAATAGTTACTCATTATTTATTCTATGTCCGTTGTCAAGATTTATGTTTACCATAGCTACGGCATAGCAACAGCGCATCGACACTCTAAAATGCTGTTTATTTATCCAATAATTAATTTATCCAGCAAAAACGCCTCAGAAAACCAATATAGCACAAATCTAGCATATCCAGATCACAAGTATAATTGAATTACATGTCTTATAAATCGATACAAATGAGTTTTTGTCGCTGTGGTTGGGGTTCATTCGTATGTTTACTGTAGCAACAAAACATCACCACAGAAAAATGCGAATTATTCATCTATTTGTTAATTTATCGTGCACAAAAAGAACATAAAACAAATATAGTAAAAATATAACATATCCAGATTATCAGTATAATTCCATTAGATGTCTTACAATACGATAAGAAAAAGTTTTTTGGACAGGATAAGATTCAAATCGGACAATTATTTGCAGCAATACCATCCCGGCATTCATCACTTGAACCGAGATGAAAATTTGATCGATGGTAAGACGGCGGTCCAGGACTGAACAGATATCAACACTTGAACTGCTTTAGTGCAACGCAAATTATGGCTGAACTAGATTCAAATTCAAATATGACCCAAGTTCAAAGTTGAACGATGTTAATGCAACACGCCCTAACAGACATATCTCTGGCAAGCAAATTTTCTTACAAAATAATACTTTAAACACATTTTTGTGAACTTATTAGTTTAAACAGTTAACTAAACTACTTTATTCAACAGCCTACAGCATAGCTATAACTACTGGTAATGACACAGAATGCTCTATTCACAACGTTCACCTGGCGGAGATTTAACAACATTTGAATGTACTCTAAAAACAATAAATGCTTAAAAATCTTATACAGTGCCTGAGTTATTTCAGCCTGCTCTGACAGAGTGTGCATTAAGCAATCGAATCAAACAATATGCAGTTGACACACACTGGCTGTAGTCATACCTTCAAGTTCGACCACGGGTAAATTCAGCAGGAGCCAATATCCGGTACGTACACTGCTATCTAAAATTCTTGCGCAAAACCCTAATTTATAAGTTCTGCATTTTATGGCAATAACAGCCTTCTTAGCCGAGGCAGAGGGGAACACAGATAATGATCCAGATGATGATGATGATGATGATGGAAAAAATGTGTGGATGCGGAGGCAGACCTGAAGGAGGATAACGACAACGATGAGATTCAAAGGTACACGGAAGAAATTCATCACAGTCGCACGGGCTGAAAACAACCAACAGCACGCATGACGATGGACTTACTCTTAGTTCCAAACACTTACGCACTATGCAGCAGATAGTTTGCTATCAAGATAAGGTCAGAAAATGTGAATTTTTCTATCACCATTAGCAATACTTGGTAGAATGTACAAAGATTAACATATCCCTAACATCGATACTAAGTCTCAGAATAGTGCACTTTCGAAGAAGCAGCAGTCTGAAAAGCCAAGATACACTGTGTCTCAAGGAGATGTATTTAAGGTGTGGTGGGACCAATAATGAGTTTTGTTATCAACTGTCCACAGAGCATGCAAGTGAAACAATTTCGAAAATTGATCTATATTTAGCAAAGACATGGATAGATGTCAGTGAGACGTTTTTGAGGCACAAAGTAAAACTTATCCTTAGTCCTGACAACTGACTAAAACTGTACTACAACTGATGTGTATTACAAAAATTCTTGCAGCATTATCAATAGCACAAGTTGACGGATCTTCTAACAAGGCATATCGGCTGCAGCGTAGTTCAAACTGTGATGGCCCACCATAGCTAAAGACCACCACACGCACCTAGCTATGGCAACCAAGGGCTACTATGACCGGCATAAATCAATTCAAGCTGAGAGACAAACTCACTTGCTTCAGGGACGTACTTTCCCCTCATCATGCCAAGAGCTGGCCAGAAGATGCCGACGCAGACTTCAAACACGATGAATCCTGTGAATATGATCAGCTGGTTCTACACAAGCCAAGACATACCAGCACTTCTATGACACACATCTTTCTTAGCATGATAAATATAAAATATAATTTTATATAATATAAAGTTTATGAGCATCGTAAAGTTTTATGCATGATCTAGACCATCAGAAAAAAACACACTCTGAGAATGAGAAATGTTATCTGAAAATAAGTAGACTTATGAGAGTCAACTTACAGGAAATAAAATAAAATTGGTCTCCCAAGATACAATTTTTGTCAGCTTTAAAATTATCACAAAACACTTTAATATATTACATGTCACCAAAACAGTCAACAATATGAAAAATACTATTATCACTGAATATTCTCTGAATGGTCAAAAAGCGAAAATCCAACAGCATCAGATCAACTCTTCGTGACATCTATGCTGGTTGCCTGTACATCAACGAGTGGACTTCAAGATTTGTTTACTCATCTACAAACGTCTGCACCAGCTTGCCACAGTGTTCCTCACATCACCCCAGTGACGGCAATCGCAACCCATTGGCATACGCGGTCCACTAATGCCGATGATTACCAAGAACAAGAACTGTGGGCCTCGGTCCACAAAGGTTCTCGACTGCTGGCCCATCAGTGTGGAACAGTTTGATGTCGGAACTCAAGACCACATAACCAACTACTGGACATTTCATCAGCCAGCTGAAGACAGTGATGTTTACTCGAAGCTACTATGCATCAGCGCAGCTGGCATAACTTTCTGTTATAAGACTTGCGTGTACAAAATACTGTTGCTGAACTGAACTGAATAGCATGCATATTATATTTCAACTCTTGGTTAAATGGAAACTTTTTCCAGATATCATCATGCAGTTTGCTGTCAGGGATTATATAAACATGACCTTCTACATGTTAGGCTGTTAGCGTTACTATAAGCTGAATAAAAGCTTCAAATCTATTCAGAAAAATGTAAACGTGTTTTAGCATTCCACAAAAAAGTCGAAAACTTCAACAAACGAACTGAACAGCTTAAACCTAAACAGGCTAAATGACATCCACTTAACATTTGAAATATTATTCTTAACTAACTCATTATCAGAATATTTGCAGTACCAATTTATCACACTTTATTTAATAGTATATAACATAAAGAACAATTAGATACTCAACCCCTGGATATATGATTGGCGTCAGCAGAGATATTGCCGAGATAAAGAGCACAGGCCTACAAACCACAAACCATCGAATAAGAATCATAACAAAATTTTTGAAATTGTTTATTTGGATTAAATGATTATTCCTTTGATCAGTCAAGGGTATTATGCATTTTCATTACTACATACATTTATAACAGCAAACCAAATCTATAAAACTAACAAAACAGAACGGTACTACAAAGCACTTGGGAAAGTTAACTTTAAAAAGCAAAAGAAGAGTATCAAGAAGAGTATCAGTGATTATCTTCCTTGACTTAATAAAATCCGAGTGAATTCTGATTTGACAATATCTGAATCACAACACACTCAGCAGACATAATGACACCATTACACGATCACGATGTCAACGTGTTCATTTAGATTTTCTTGTTTAGTGTTAATACACTGCATTATTTAACTTGGATGATAAAAAAGAATATTACTAGGGTTGTTAAAGGTTAACCAGCTAACTGGTCCTAGTTAAGCACCAAAAAAGCACACCAGTAGCTAATCTCTAGTTAAAAGCAGAAGTCTTGTCCCATAGATATTATGATTTTATGTCTAAGTTACTGTAAACAATCAGTAAACATCTCTGACTGGCAAAAACTGGAGAAAAACACAAACCGCATAAACGACTCGACGGCAAATTTCTTGCACAAGAGAGTGAAAGCTGATGACCCAATCATGATAGCTACCTACACACAATATTAAAAAACACCCAAATTTTTACCACTGATAGTAAAAATACTCAAAAACATGACCTTGTTTCTATAAACTGAAAAGTGACAACAAGCACCATTATACTAACAAAAGAGTGTAATTAATTTCTGTTGATTCCCAATTCCAAATAAGCAAAACTCAAATATCAGATAACCTAATATAAACTGAGAAAGTTTGGGAAAAAGCAAATGATAATACACGGGCTTGTGAGCTGAAAGCTATACAGTGACCCTTATTCTCAGGCACCATGTCTGTGGTTGTGTCTCTGCATCTGCTGTGGCTAAGCAGCAGCTAGCAAGCCAGCTCGCCTACCAGCTTGACTGTGAAAAATGCCATGCAATCAATGATTAGATTACACCAACAATAAAACTAGTTTAAAACTACACAGTACAAGAAATCTGAGCTAATGCTCACGAGACACGCGAAAGCCTATAGCATGCCCATGCTTATCTACAACCGTTTTCACGAAAGACTGGCCAACATCCGAAAAATAGTGACTTTTACGAGGGTACCGCTCTTTGATGCCCTCGTGTGCAGGTTTCCTTGAACCTAGAAAATCGATACTTGGACCGTCAAAATCCACGTTCAATGCTAAAAATTCTATATGCAGCTTCTCCATGACTATTTCAATTAATTTCGGTGCAATTCGCTCTTGAAATGTGTCTCGCAGACCGAAATCGCCAAAAAATTCATAAAACCCCAATTTTGGCATTCAAGGTATAATCCAAGGTCATTGAATTTGGTGGCAATCGAGAGCCAGTGTACGATTTCCTGTTTGTGATTAATAGTAGCCTAGCCTAGGCCCTATCTTGCACCGTTATTGAAATACAATGACATATTGGCTAAAAATTGCAAATTTTCCCACCCCCCCTCTCATTTAGTGCCCTCATTCGGAGTGACCCCCTTCGAGTTTACGAAAAAGCTTTACGGTTCCTGAAACTAGAGTCTTTTTGGCAGTCGACGGTGAATATTTGGTGATCCTAGCTTGTACCGTTTTTGACTGATCCACCCGTGTGATGGACAGACAGACGGACGGACAGACAGACAGACAGAATTGTGATGGCTAAGACGTGCTGAAAGCAGTAGCTGCTTTCGCGCGTAAAAATCAAGTATAAGGTCAAAGTTCATCACAATTCCACAAACTTAATAACATTAAACAGCCAGCTACATTAACAACTGTTGCATTAAGAGACAAAAAGTGGGAGGAGGAGAGAGGAGACCGCAATTTTTCGACAAACAACACCTGCAAATCTTTGACAAAAAAATTTTAATTTTTTTCCCTAAATGGGAGATTTTCAGCAACAAATTTTGTATTTTTGAAAAAAAAATTTCCGACAAGAAAAAAGTTTTTCACAGCCACACAAATCTGTGACTACATCATCGATTGGAAACGACATGCTAAACACGCTGACCATAAATCCAGCAAAGATGTATCCATGCGGTATGGTGGCCCGCTCTGTTCCAGTCGTGACGGAGTCAGCGAGGGCAGGGGATTGGTTCTCAGGAGTGAGTGCTGGCGTCCACTCCAGAACAAACGTGTACATTGACCCTTCAAACAACGACTGAATCAGCCCAAGACACAAGATCTTGTAATCTGTGACAACACACAGTTTATATACTTCATAGCTAGGTCAGTAGTTAAAAAGATAAAAGTGTGACAATTTATGAGAAACCCACTTTAGAGCTATGGAGCATCACCTGACATATAGGATCACATAGTGTTGCATGCCACCCAACACAGGTGAATGCTAAAGTTATTAGGGTAAAACGGTAGGTTCTTTTTTCTTCCCGGAAACAGTTTACAATGCTGACTTCTGGCAAGCTCATTAATATCTTACTGAAAACAGACTACAATGAAAATATAAAAAAAACGTAGCAAAAATTGCAGATCACCAACAAATCTAACCAATTGATCCTTGGTATATGCCCATCCCTCCAAAATTAATCCGAAGATGAATTCATAACTTTCTGAATACCCCGGTAATCTCAGAAAAAAACAGACACACAAATAGACAAACACAAAAACAACACTTCTTCTGTAAACAAATTTAACGAGTAAGCAAGATCTTGTTGAATGCCAGAATAGACCGATGACTGACCGGACTTGATAGCAGTCATTGCAGCTCCGAATGAGTGGAGTGCAGTAGCCGTAGAATCGCCATAGTTCTCAACCCACTTCATTGCAATAATTACACACATCACCATCAGCGTTGCCAACGACAGGTCAAATGGACTCCTGTAACACAGCCAACAATTCAGCTATACCTTTCCAAAAACAATAATTAATCTGGCTGATAACAGAAGAATACATAGAAAAAAGCTCGGCTTGTCTTAAAAGTAAACTAATGGCAAACTTTATCAAACTATTGTCAACGTACTTGTACAGTCAGATGCTCAGCCAGCAGCACCAAAACAATGAATGCTGGCAAGAAATAAACGTATACACACTAACATCAAATGCATGCACAGACAATGATTTATTAGCAATTTCTCAAAGACAAATTGACTGCAAATGCGAGTAAAAATTAACAAACAGTTTTAATGTGACGAAGAAAAAAGTCACACACTTAATACCGGAGTCACTCAAAACCACTATGTTAAGTAAGTAAGTAAGTAAATGTTCAACTGAATTTAGCCCGTTCGCAGCAAAGCTAGCCTACTCCAGTTTAAGTCAGGACTCGGAAAAAAACTTTCACGGTAGTTGGTCATCTAAAAAAAGTAGTTGTCAAACAAAACAAATCGCCTTTAGACCCTACATATAATAACCACACAGTGATGTAACAAATAACAAAGTAAAAGCAACGTATTACATTATTAAGTACAATTTTCAGTATTTTCTCATGTAATGAAGTACTCACAGCAAATGAAACTTTTTACTTGTAACGAAGTCACCACTGAAGACATACAACTCTTTATTACCAGAAAATCTTGTCGATGAAAGCAAATGCATGATGGCCACCTGATTGTAATGGCATATCTCTGCACTATAAGTACGGGATGATCATGATAAAGATAGACAAAACTGCACAACATTGACCCTAGCCCCAACATAAACCAACTACAAGATTGCTACGGGAAAGCACAAGCTCTCAGAGAACAGGAAAAATACAGTTCTTCTTCATACCATGTCCTGCCAATGAAAGTGCCTTCGAGTACTGTACTTAGAACCATTATAACCCTGACCAAAAGTAACTACCTATGTTATATTTCTGCAATGGAAAACAAATACAACTCTTCAATTCATCCTGCCAGTTGAAGTGTGTGCAAGTACTTACACGAAGCCATACATGTCGACAGCCTTCTGGGCAGCGACGCCTGACACGATGGCAACAATGGAATTACCAAGCACAGCATGAGCAAACAGAGTTCCTAGCAGATCATCACTGAAACCTCGCTACACAATCACCAGCAAACAACAATCAGTTATGACACAAGTATGAGATGTGCTTTTTAGTATCCCTTACACAGAGGCATGGATTGCATTTGTAACTGCACATTATGCTATATCAGTAGTCCGGTACTGTTGTTTTGTCCTCGATTACTGGCCTAAAGGTAAAGCCAATATTCCAATAACACCCAGAACACCTATAATTATCATAACAGTAACTATTAAAAGCACTCTGTGCTAAAACTTATCATATCCAAATCAAGATCCAAAGGAAAATCAAGATTAACAAGAAACATTTTAGATTCTGACCAATCTAATGTACTCCTCACATGCATTATTTTCTCCTGTATTCATTTAACTGCTTTTTAGTTTCTTTCTTTTCACACTGCAAATAGCGATGCCAACAGCATCACCTCGCCGACAGCATCAACCATGCAACTGACGTCATCACGTCACGTGACCCCAAAAGGTCAAACTCTTGACCCCATTATCTTTGAGGCACCATACCCCCATAACGGTGTAGATAGATGCATGGTCTTGTCCATAGTGACCATGTGTCTATCTAGCAGTGTTATGGAGATATAGCGCCTCAAAGATAATGGGGTCACGAGTTTGACCTTTTGGGGTCACGTGACGTCATCGGTCACATGACCATTCAACTCCCATGGGTCAACTTCCTGTCAGTGGTCCATAGTCACCATGCATCTATCTAGCACCATTACGGAGATATCACCGTTTGAAGTTCTTCCAAGAAGGCTCTTCCAGGAACAGAGGTCGGTAGGTCCTCAATATTACACTGATCTTATGTACTCCTCTTCGCTACGTTAGGAACGTAGCGAGCGAGGAGTAAAAATTGATCATTATTTGGCATGCCACCAAAAACTGAATCCATTGTTTCACTGATGACTCACCAACCCTCCAAATCAGTTCATCGAAATATGTTCATAAGTTTTGAGCAATCATGCAAAGAGAAATTAACAGACAGAGAAACAAAAAAGCAAAGAAAAAAACATAAACTTCTGCCATCGGTGAAGTTAGCAACAACAATACTTCCCATTCTTATTCATCTTGTTCGAGAAATTTTTCCAGAAATAGGATTAAACCAACTGCTCCTAAACTAAACTTTCAGTAACTTCTGCAGCTATTATAACAAACAATAATCAGTCAGTAAAGCTACAGAGCCAAACCCAAGCTAAAACTACTGGACATAAGACAGCAGTGCCTGTACCTTATGATGCTCATAAATGACCCACGACTCGAAAGCACTGTACAGGATTGAAGTAGCAATACCTCCTAGCAGGCGACCAACCATCAGAATAGAGAAATTGTTGAAATGCTGAAAAGCAAAACAAAGGAAGCACTATTTACCACATAGCTCACCAGAATGTCAGTACTAATACACAAACTGGAATTTAAAAATGTCAATATCCTATTTACCACATAGCTCACCAGAATGACAGTACTAATACACAAACTGGAATTTAAAAATGTCAATATCCATCTAAAACTTGGTTAAGTATTTGGAATATAAATTTTACAATCTCTGCAAATTAAGCACAAACTGCAATACAGTATGTCTAAACTCTATAAGCATCTGTATCGTAAATTACGCACAACAAGATGCATGCTCACAAATAGATTTGCTATATTAAACAGAATCAGCCAAAACTGCAATATCAGCATCAGCACCTCACCTTAGTAACACAAGCCAGTCCATAGAGAACTCCATAAACAATACAATTCGTTTTCCGACCACTGTATGCACAAACATACATCAGTAACAAACACAGCAAAAACAAACTAATTAACTAGTTAATATGTTCTATATTCAAACTTTACATTTTATATCCAGGAATGTGCAAAATTGCAAATCTAAATGAAATATCTGTTAAAGCATAATAATATGACTATGCAGTCTTGACAATAATGGTATAGTGTACTTGCAATGATATTAGCAATAACAATATTTATGTTCTTCTAATTACAAGCATATACTTTATCATGTGACATGTAAGTACCATTAAAACAACTACAGCTGTATACAAAAATAACTGCGAAGAATGCTAATGAGAACTAACATACTATTTATCGGCAATTGATCCAACAAATGTTCCAAAAACCATGCTAGATCCAAACCCAGCAACGAATAACACTTCAATATCATGTTTGGACATCTTGTAGTACTGATAGAGTGCATAGACGTATGGCCCTTGCAGCCAGTCACCAGCTTCAATAGTCACAACAGACAATTTAACAACCTTATGCAATGAAGTAACAAACATAAGCCGATCATTTTAGTCAAAGATTAAAAGTAGAGACAACATCCTGACATAAAATTATATGTCGACCATTGTGCCTCTGCCAACATGTGATATCAACTACAAGATGAAGAAGTGCATTTTAAGGCATATTTGACCCCACCATAACCTTGACCCTTGACCTTATGACCCCAAAATTTAATTCTTGCTTAGAAGTCTGTTAGAAGTAAAAGTTTGGTCAAATTCCGTCAATAAATACCCATGATATCTTGCTAAAATGTTTGTTCGGGACACTCACGCATGGACGGATGCAAGCATGCATACATGTACAGAAGCATGAACATTCTGGAAACATATTGCCTCCAGTCACTACGTTGGTGAAGGCATAAAAATACAATTACAAATGCAGGCTATAAAATGTGTCATATGCAATGTATGGGCAAAACTTTGAATATCAAAAACATGTAGAGTTGGGGGTTAGGAACAGCATTGGTTAGACTGGTATTCAGAACCACCATTTGGAGTTTTGATAGTATAATTATGTACCTGACATAGCTGATGATGATTCATGGAACTTTTGTACCCAAGAACTTTCGTTCCCGGAAACGAAAGTTCCATAAGTGGAACATTCATCCTCAGGAACTTTCGTCCTTGGAACTTTCATTCCCGGGAACTTTTGTTCTGTGGAACCTTCGTTCCCAAGAACTTTCATCCCCTGGAACTTTTGTTCCCAAAAGTAAAATTAGCATGAAACTTTCGTTCCCTGACACTGATAATTACTGAACCCCTTATCCTTATGTAGTGCTTATAGTTCAGTGAAAAAAGCTCCACTTTTGTGTCACTTGCTAGATGTATATAGCTAGAGTTTTGGCAGGATATCATAATAACAAGGAAGCCCAGCTGTTGCTAGAGAAGATGCACTACAGCTTATAGCATTTTGTTGCTGTACTGACCTTCAAGATCATCCAAGTTTGATGATTTTTATGATTTTATCTCATCTGAAAGAGCAACTTAATTTAATCTGCATATGACTAATTTTCCGTTAAAAAACGCACATTTTCTTACCTCCATCTATTCAACCACAAACTGGAAATTGTTATCCACAATATACATCCGTTACGGACAGACAGACGGATGGATGGACGAGAGACAGATGACAATGGTACCATCGACGCCTACAGCGTAGCTGTAATTAAAAAAGCAAGTCAAAAATTGTGTACAGTATAGGCCTAATAATTAACATTAGGGAACAAAAGTTCCATGCTAATTTTGATGTTGAGAACGAAAGTTCAAGGGAACGAAAGTTCCAAGAAACAAAAGTTCCACCTATGGAACTTTCGTTTCCGGGAACGAAAGTTCTCGGGTACGAAAATTCCAGTTACCCTGATGATGTGCTTGCTTCCTTGTCAAGTGTACGTTAAATAACTCCCCTCTACTGCATAAAGCACAAGTGCGCCCAACAACCCAGCAAGTGCACAAATACACATAAACAACAATGACTCGCAACGAATCATGACTTATCGAAATAAATTACCCATTGCCAGCAGATACACGATAAGGTACAGTCGCTGGAATGCTTTGAAGTTGCTGTCTGAAGCGCCAGCAACGGCCGTCGTCTTAGAACTATGTGTATAAACGAATAACGCAATACAGATCACAGTCAGGATCCAAAATCCCACCACAAAAATATCCATCTTTTCGTTTGTGCACGGTGCCGACAGAGACGAAAAACAGCTACAATTATGTGCACAATTACTTTTCATACGAATTCACAACCCTGTTTGTTTGTTTACATATTGCACAGCAAAGAATAACTCTACTTAACACGTAGCTAAGGCTATAGAATTTTTATCGAAGTGTTGTGCAGCCATTCGCCGATTATTCGAATCGATCCGTTACTTCAGTCATGGGCCGAATCATCGTCCGTGACTCAGTCTTAAGTGCTAGTCTCAGACTTGATAGTCTCGACGTAAACTATCACTGAAAGTACTCAGTGCACATCGGACACCTCAAACATAACGCTGCTCCTATATCGTTTATACATGAACGCAAGTTTGAATAGGCCTATATATGTTTCAATTATAGATTCGCGACAAACGAGATGCAGAAAACGAATAATTGACAGAGACTTGTAAAATTAAATAACGGCGAAAGATCAATGTCGTCACAGAAAAGGCCCGCAGCCAGTGGCGGTTTTAGGCCCGGGCCGGGGGCACAGTTCCCCTTGGCCCTTGCTCCACTTTAGCCCCCCCCCCAGTTTCGTGGCCACCCACGTTTTTTTCAAAAATAACACAAATATCTGATTTCTTTGCGTTTTCAAATTTTAGAAAAATGGGCAAATTTGCGGCTTCCATTAAACGTCCAAAAACCAATTAAAAGTGCTTCATCTTCAGGGGGATTCGCTCCCCGACCCTCCGACCAGGGGCTCTGCTCTTAGACTTCGCTGGGGGCTTTTCCCCCAGACCCCTGTTATAAGCTACCGCGCTCGCCATGGGGCCCTGCCCTCACAGATGTTGGGAGCTAGAAAATTAACCGCCACTGACTGCAGCAGCATTATGAGTTAATAGGCCTACTTCGTGCCCATCCGTACCAGCGTGACTCAACTGGAGTGACGCAGCCCAAAGTCGTCTCGTGTCGAATTGCCTGCAACTTCTTGATGTCGAACTAATAACGTTCGGCAACATCTGAGCCTTGGGCTATATCTTACACTAGTTTCATTCAGTCGTCAAATGCCAAAGTTTCCTACGGCAAACTCTATACAACGGAAAATCCCTCGTACGGTAACGCAGTCGTGCAATACACAGAATCGTCATGCAAGACTCATGCCGACAACATTGAAATAGCTCTTCACACATAACCACCACTTAATTCAGCTAATGAGTCAACTACTGATTTTTACTCGCGCGCATTGTGCTATTGCATTGTCGGATAATGCCATAGGCCTATCGTCCCTCATCTGTCTGGGTTTGCTTGTACATGTCCGTCCGGTGTGACGCTGGTAGGTCTACGTACGCTGGTGTAGGATCCTTCGAATTTTATTAGGCCTACACGAATAATTAGCTATGTAGGTTCTATGTTCGATCAGCTGTTCGCACGCGCAAAATGTAGCCCAGAAAACCTATGTTCAGGCAGTATAATATTTTTTTCATTTTCTAGGCCTATAGGGGCCCACTTGTGTAACACGACAAGTATCGAACACGATAATTAATAATTTTAATACCGGTAAACATAAAAAACATGCACGACAGATAGGCTAATTCATCAAGAGTATTACTGACTCATCACATTTATAACAAAAATAAACCATTGACGTACATTGCAAAACAGCTAAAAACAGTACAAATATATACTCAGAAGTTAACACATCATATTACGCATAGGCCTATAGTATGCTGTCGATGTAGCGAACATAAATATTCAAATACAGAAAAAAACAGAGACGTCGTCTAATTAGCTAATTTCCATGAATAAAATGTTTACGGTTACTTCCTCATCATCGTCGTCATTTTTGTCATAAAATCACAATCGTCATCCGACGGCGGTTGATATAGGCTATGTGTCGTAGGCGCCCCGCTGCCGACAATGTTCCTGGAACTCCGTCGCATTCACATCTGGATACTGAGTAGATGCTGGAATTTCAGCCTGGTAAGCACTGCCGACGTCGCGACCAGCGGGTTGTGTCTAGAGATTGCAATCCCGGGATTCGGGATTCCGGAATCCCGGCCGTTTTCACAGCGTTTCAATCCCAGGTATTCGGGATTACAAAAATTAGCTATAATTGTACTTTTTCGCGTATTAAATGGCAAAAATAAAAATTTTAGCCGTCTGGTGAATAGAATATTTTGTAAGCGCTAGAGTAGGCCTACTAGGCTACTTCGTGCTGTCGCCGGAAATTTGTATTTTGTCACTGTCACTCTCTACAGTTCGGATATACCTTTCGTAGGGACCCTGTGCATAAAATAAGTCAATTGGGGATACCAAAATAACAACCAATCTGTAAGCCTAATTCCGAAATGGAATCCCTGGATTACAAATTTCTCAATCCCGGATCCCAGGATTGAAAATCCAATCCCGGGACTGCAATCACTACTGTTGTGCCAGGGTGCTCCGGCTAGTCATCGATCTCGGGGTCCGCAGGACTAGTAGACTGACGCCTACATTCCTCTCTACAATAGGCCTAACTAGAAAATTACAGAACATCTTATAGGCTTACCCGGCATAGCAATAACACAATCGACGGTCTAAAGAAGAAAATACTGATTAACAATGTTAAAATAACATATTTTAAAATAACATAAAACCCAGACTTAGAGTTAGTTAGCCTGTGTCCGCTATCTCGATATGATACGATATTGTGTCAAAACACGACAATATAAATACAGCAGTGTCAAACATGACGAAAAAAATGTCAATAAGAAAATTAATAAAACTGCTAGATGTACAGCAGCACCATAACTCGGAGGAGTTTTGAGATCTCTCCTCAGAGGCGTCATTTAGGGCGCTGAGAAACTGCGGGTCTACCGCCTACAACCCCCCCCCCCGAGAATTTGACTTTGATTTTTCCCAGAGTGAGTCCTGCGTAAACGACTGATAACAAACTTTTGTTTCCCGACTGACTTTTACAGTGTAAACTGCAAAAAATTTGGTCAGCTGATTTTCAGTAAAATTATTCAAATTGTTGCCACCAGATGTCTTATTAATTCACCAAATTCACCGAATCCCGTTGAGGGAGCTTAATCTTACAGCCCTCCTTCAAACCCCCTAGCTGAATTTAAGAGGTTGTACTTCTAAAAAAAAAGAGGGGGGAAAGAACAAAGAGAAGCAATTAGGGGAAAACGGGAGGTGAAGGAAAGAAAAATTGGGACCCCCTCAATGATTTACTGAAATGATTCCAATGTCTCAGTAGATCGCTTATGACCGTGATGCGTCGACGCATGTGCAGCCGACGACCACCGGATGTCGCATGGGCTCGAAGACGGCGACGTTCCTGTCTGGCTCGCACCGGTCGGTTCTTTGTAGCACGATCATCTGGTGGTAGATCGGTCGGCACTGGTGACTACTGCCGTTCATCTGACAGTGGCGACACAGACAGCGCGCCTCGGCGATAGTACGAGGAAATCGGTCGAAGCGTCGAGGTGGTGTAACCGTCACCAGCATCCAAGGACACAGCGACCTGCATGAATTAGACACATAAGGATTAGGAGAAAATCGTTTTGAAATTGCAAAGACGCGTTTTTTGTAAAACAAACAATGGATAAGATACGTGACTCTCTTTTTATGTAACGCAGTGACCAAGCCTAAATTCGTTGTCTTCCGGTCCAGTAGCGTAGGCTATAAAACCTATTTCCTATCTCATTAGATATCATATTTTCTACAGAACCCGAACCTGTTTCTGACTTTATAATGGCTCATAAATTATATTATATTAAATTAACTTAAATTAAATTATATAACTTACTATACTTACTTAATTATGCCTTGTTACTTTTATTACACATACATCGTTTTTCTTTTATATTTAAATGAAATAGACCTATTGGACATTTCCGTTAAAATGCGTTTTTTTAAAACAATTTAAAAGTAGCCTACTCCTGAAATTTTAAAGAATCGAATACTGTTCACAGCAACTGTTCAAAAGTTGGAAGGAGGTGGGTGCGCAAAATGCCTTGGGAACTAGTCTCGAGACTTAAGCTAGGCCTATATCTTTCTGTCGTTGTGTCGCTTTTTGATGAAACATTTAAAGCACGTTTTAAAAACGTCTTTAAAACAAAAAAAACGTTTAAAAACAAGTTTTGAAAATTTTTTTCACGTATGGTAACCTGTGTCTGAGAGGTCTGGATCGACTGTCAGTCCAGTTTTGCTGTCCAACTTTACCACAGAAGCCACTGTCCCAGTACGGGCTGTCCCAGTGTTGCCGCGGTACTGGTGACCATGGAATGTCGCTATGGCTTAGCGTTACATTGATGAGCTGCTGCAGAAGCTGTTCTCGCCTCGGCTTGCGGCATCTTTGGCTCGGTCGCGACCCTGACGCTTCCACGGAAATATCGACGCCGCTCTCGACCTCTATCATTGCCAGCGTCAGCATCGCCACCTGAACAACAGGACAGTACAAATTGAGCAAAGCTCACGTGACGCGCGACAGCATCGGTGCCGCGCGTGCGCAGGCTTCCGTGAAGCTGCGGTTCGAGGCTCAAACTGTTATAATCTGCGTTTAATACTAAAAAATTTATACGCATCTTGTTCTGGTATAATGATTCCAGCGCAATTTGCTCTTGAAATGTGTATCGCAGCCTCAAGTCTCGAAAAAAACCAATACGACCTTTATTTTGGTGTTCAAGGTCACCCAAGGTCATTGCTTTCGGTGTTAACCGAAAGCGCGTGTACGACTTCATATCAGTGATTAATAGTAGCCTTGGCTTTATCTAGCACCGTTTCTAAGATAGAGCAATTTATTGGTTAAAAATCGCAAATTTTCCTTGCTTTCCTTTCCTTTAGTGTCCTTGACCGGCATGATCTCTTTCGAATCTTCGGAAAAGCTTTACGGATCCTAGCTGAAACCAGAGTTATTTGCGGAGCTAATAGCAAAGGTTTCGTAATCCTAGCTTACACTGTTTTGATACAATCGCAGAGTGTGACGGACGGACAGACAGACGAACTCCTCGATGATAGCTAAAAACGCGAAGCATTGTATGCTGCCGCGCGTAAAATGTAAGTAAGCAAATATAAGTAAAACGTGATTTATATAACGCTAACGCACTAACGCTAAAAGAGGCTTAAATGCGCAGGACACCAACGTACGAATGTCCCCTCCGGGATCAAGCATGCAGCCAAATTGGCGATAGATAAATCTATTTTACGACGTAGATAAATTTAATAAGAATTATACGACTCAAGTAGCCCAAGACAATTAAAACTAAATTCATCAAATAAATTCCACGCGTTTTGTTTTAAATAAAGTTTTAGCTTACCACAGCTGTGGCTCGAAAACAAATAAAACTGCTAAAAAGCTTCATAATTCGTAAATAATTGCGTACTACACGGTAAACGAAAATATTTTGAATCTATTTTTTGAGAAATCATTCAATACTGATTATGCGTCTGTTAATAACACCTGTAGACCTAGGCCTATTTATAGACCAGAATGCAGGCCTACGTAGACGTATCATATTATGTTCCAACGAATTTCCTTTCCGCGCCGAATTAGCCTATTACGTGTCGCTGAGAAATAAAAAAAACATTCATGGGACTGCTCCCAGAATTTTCTCGACAAGCCCCTGTTGATAAAGCCATCACTAGCTGCCGTTGGCAAGTTACTGTAACACTGTCATAGTCACTGACGTCGATATAGGCCTAATATTATGCATTGCATAGGCCTAAAACAGCTTCAGGCATAGCTTGTAGGTCTATCGACACGTTCTTCTGGAATCGTGTTTACTCAACTTTACTGGTACACGTGTAGGTCTATATAGCCTATATATCAGCAAACAGTTGGCATAGACCTGAAGTTTCGCTTACGTGCAGAAAACAAGCAAGAAAAGTCATCTTGAAACTGTGCATGAAAATCAGGGATGTAGACCTATAATTTGACGCACGTGACGTTTAGATACTTAAATTTCGGAATTTTGCTCTTCTTAAAGCTTAATCACAGTTGAGTTATAGCAGTTGTCACGTTTGAACTGAACCGATAAAGCATGTACGCAAAAAGATCAGCAGTTAATTAATCTAGCTGATGCCGAGCAAAAAGCCCAGCTGACGCTAGGGAAGATGCGCTATAGCGTAAAGCAGTTACTGTTGCAGTCTGACCCTCAATTAGAGATCATCCAAGGTCGATGATTTTCATCTGATCTGAAAGAGTGTACGCTACTTCCTATTAATGATTAATAGCAATTTTGGCTTTATTTTTCACCGTTTCTGAAACACGGCCAGTTTTCCATTAAATGCTCTCATTTTTCTTATATCCCTCCATTCAACCCCATATTTGAAAACGTTGTCTTTGAATTGCATTGCCCAAATTTTGCATGCGGAGAGCCTCGTCAAAAGACTAATTACTCGTCTAAAAGTTTTCCCCTAAAACCTACCCGTTAGCCAGGGTACATTCATGACATACAGACAGACACATAATCGTGCGACAAAGATGCTTACAGCAGTTGCATTGCTGTAGTGCATCAAAAACCGCAGGTTAGTTGATTTCACTTTAATCATGAATGAAGTTTGTGTGAACAGCGTTAACGCAGAAAATAATATTAGGCCCCCTTCACGATGTGTCGCAAAAAACAAGCCACTTTTATTTCTTGAATAGCTTTGTGAAACATTGATCGATTTTAATAATTTCTGGCATGCAACATCAAAAAACTTAACGTGAAAAACTAGGCCTATATACAGTTTTGCCCACTTCGTTTTAAGCCTAATGCTGTTGGTACACTATCTTGTGAAATTGAAAAAGTCATAAGCTTATTTTCACCAACAAACCGAGTAGCGCAAAAGTCAGCCTTGCACGTTCTGTGAAGTCAAAATTGCCAAAGCAACTCATCTGTCATTTACATCTACAACGCCACCGCGACCTAACTATCGGCGCGACTGCGGACTGTCGCCGACAGTTGAACCCCGTCATCAATAATACTGTTTACATGCGTCGAAAGCTTAATTAGATGTAAATTGGTCATAAGGGTTAGGCCTGTAGGCCTATAGTATAAGATTTATTTACACAACAAGTGACGTAACAGAGCAAGTATCATTATCAATAGGCCTACGAGCGAAAACATGTGAAGGTCTTGACAATGTCGCTATCTGCAGCGGCCCGTTTTTAGCCAACCGTATTTAAGTAACGGTCAAGCTTGTGGCATAGGCCTATGGTAGTCGTCCGTCCGTCATCGTCCGTCTGTCTGTCGTCCGAAACGGATGTGGTTAAGTGTTAAGTGGTAGAGGACAACTTTTTAACGAATAATTAGCCACGTGCCTTAAACCTAGTCATGCAAAATTTCGGCATCTATTTCAAGGGGAGCATTTTCAAATTTGGGATTGAACAAATGGGGGGTAAGGAAAATGAGCATTTACAACGGAAAACTGGCCATATCTCGGAAACGGTGAGAGATACGGCCAAGGTTTATGTTAATCACTAATAACTGGCATATACGCCGTGTCAAATAAGATGGAACTTGGCTTTGGATGTTCTTGAAGGTGACTGACAACCAGTAGGGGCCTACGGTACTACGTTTGGCTATCCTAGCGAATGCTAGGTTTTTTTTGTTGGCAGTAGCAGCAGTTGACAAATGTAAGCATTTGGGTAAGGCAAACCCCTATTTAAAAACACACGACCTGTTCGTAGGGTGTTGGCGAATGGCGATCAATTGTATTGGTGGAGAGGGCTGTCAATGGTAATTAATATGTTGCTAACGACTGAAGCGAATTGGCCACCATTCGAATACAAGTACTGGGCATGCATGCAGTCAATACCCACGTTTTGGGGGAAACAAGGGTGGTTGTAGGGTGTCTTACGTGGTACGTACATAGTACATAGGCCTACTACAGGTACATAGCTGTCGGGCAAGACAGTTTTCTGGTATGCGTTCGCCGCAATACTGGTACATGCATTAAAGACAACAGACAGACAGCAGACAGACAGACAGACAAACAGACACAATCTTGTGCCCATGGCACAACCCTGTGGCGCAACCGTTAGTATGGTGGTCAGCCAATAACTAATGTCAAGATATTTGGGTATCTGCTCGAAAATGAAATTGTGACATTGACCCAACCCTAACATCACGTGTAACAAGAAGAGAAGAAATTTATTTGACTCAAACAAAAATACAATTACAATTGAAAACATAATACAACAGTTAATTACTGAGCCAGGTTGGCAGAAAACCATACTGGTCAACTATGCTGGCCACCTAAACACATACAATTTCTGTTTTAATTCTCTAAACTAAACCTACTAAACATTAAACCAAACTTAAAATCAAATGTTAAAACACAATTGATATTACTGAACAAGAGACATTTTTCGTTGTGACTTTATATAAATCAATGAACTCACCACATTCGTGAAATTTGACCAAGCTATACAACACTGCAGCGACATGTCTGCAGTGAGATGTTGGCCCAATTCCCACACCACAATCACACTGACACTGTTGAATGGTACCAGCATCATTGATACTGACGTCAACAGCATTGTCACACGAGCTTTCATCTGTGCTCGACACTCAGCCTTGAAATAAACATCACCAGATTTCGCAAACTGGATGAAGTTTATGCAACCAGCACTGTACAGATCACAGACAATTTTGTCAATTTTTTTGATACAATTGTTCAAATATGTCTCAAGGGATTGCATACTCAGCCTTGGTACTTTGGAATCACTGTTGAGATCTTTGTACAACAAATATGTTGGCAGCGGCATGGCATACTCTGGCCCCACTTCGTTTTGTTGTCCAAAACTGAAATTCCGTTCATAATCTTCCAGCATAAAACACCAGCGACAAATGAGATGGAGTTCCAGGAATAGCCTACATTCATTTCTAGCTACTTCCAAAACTATACGCTACCGCAATAAAACCGACTGTAATCAAAAGCTACGGCTATGGCAACAAGTATTTTGTCACTAAATGGGCTGAAAAGTACGCTAAATACGTAAGAAACATTATTGTTAAACAATTTGCACTACTCGTGTCGCGAAAATTGAAACTGAACAGCTGATTGGGTTACGACTACATTCACAAGTCATCCACTTACCGCTGAACAAGCTCCGACTTTCTTCCAGAAACTTTTGCATTACATTTTGCATTGCATTCACTCTTCAACTCTGCTTAATGTTAATTCGCCGTAGTTTTTTTGCCATTAGTTTGCCATTTCTTTGTATATGTTCCATAATTTCAACAACACAGCAATCAGCTGATCAAATGTAAACAGAGGATGCCTGTGGTGCCCTCTATTGAATCTGTTTCGAACATCGGAAAAAGTAGCCCAAAATACGCCCCATAGGGTGTAACAGAGATGTATTCTTTGCTCGTAATAAGTATTCTATGAAGTACGTTTGTTTTGCGTATAAATAAAAAAACAATAATAATAATATAATAATTTTGCAAACTCCACAAAGCTGACGACTACCCAGTTTAAATCATAAAGTTTAAATAAAAATACTAAGTTGATGAAGCAGGAGTAGCACAGCACGGGAAGACGTAAGGTGAGAGAGATATCGGCGATCTCGCCTCTTTTTCTCGAACAACAATTCTAGCTGTAGATCGGCGATCTTGCTGTTAGCACTGGAAAATTGCTAGAGGTAGATCGGGTAGGCACATTATTAGGTAAATGGTAGAACTTATGTTCCTGGTAGTCATAGGACCATGCCACGACACTGTCTATCCCAAGCCATATCTGTTTCTTTGTAACACAGACTTTAAAATATATTGTTTTTGAATAAATTTGGTAATTGATAACAAAGTGACTAATATTTCAGTTCCAACCACAGTCCTGGTAATGCAGTGAAGAAATAAGGCTGCATTCTTACATTAATAATGTGATAAATCTAATTAGATAAAGCGGCGATCTACCACTAGTAATTTTCTGCTCACCAGTGCGAGATCGCCGATCTACCCCTAGCACTGACCTTTCTCGAAATTGTACTGCAGATCTTTTCAGAAATTTAAAATTAACGCCATGTTTAGAGAGCCGACAGTCGGCCTTCTAGGCTGCGTACTAGAGGGCCGACAGTTGGCCCTCGTACTAGAGGGCCGACAGTCGACCGTACACTGTCATAAGAAACTGTTTACGGCAGGCAGTATGATGGGTTGGCAGTATGAGAACCCATCATACTGCCGCAGACAAACGCCCTCACGGCAGCTAGCCACTGATGAGATCAACCTTAGCAAGGTACAATGCCAGTCAAGCCTGGCAGCACTAGATTTGAATTCATAACCAATTTTGCAACTTTAATTTGGGTGTACGTCTGTGGCTACATAATTGTATGAAATATTCTTACATTTGCACGCTAAAAATTTAATAGCTAACAAAACTGAATAAACTGCAGTAACTAACCCTAACCATAACTCTAACACTAATCCTAACCCCAACCCTAGTCTTAAACCCTAATCTATCATAAGGTAAACACTAATCCTAAACACTGGCACCACTTTTCTAATCTATGCTTAATGCTGGTGGCTGCTGCGGTTGGCCCTCTAGGCTGTGTACTAGAGGGTTGACTGTCGGCTCTCTAGACGCTTGGTTAAATTAAATATGACATTGTGCAATTTTAGAGTGCTGCTGATGTTATGATGCCAGAAACATGTAAAAGAGATGTAATGATAAAATATGCAAGTAGAACAGTAAAGTCAGAATTTAGAGAACTGTGCACTTTGATATTGCTGAATGTGTATCATGTTTTTTTTGTTGAAGCAATAACTTTTGAAGTAATTTCTGATGTTAAACGTGTAAATCAGGCTTATTTAGTATATAAATAAGTAGAACTTAACTTACTTAAGCCAAAGCTGTCGTCTGAAAACGTGAATGGCAAGTGAAATTGTTACATTGAAAATATGATTGGAAAGATCATGTGTGCATTGCTAGTAATTTTGTGTTTATTTGCCCGACACAAAATGACCTGTTTGCTGTTGGCATTGACTCACGTCACAATACTTCAGTTCACTCAACTATGTTGCCAACTTACTTCGCCCACCTTTTTGTTCTGCTACCACCAACCGTATGGCAGTACCTCCAGTCAAGTCGACATCTGTCACCAACTGGACTTTTCCGATTATTGGGTTATTTAAAGCAAGTAGCAGTAGTTTTTATCACTTAGGATAGGAAACTTCAAAAATTCCAGATTGATTGACTGATATGATTGTTTGATTGATTAATAGACATCATAATATAACCTATGGTTAATTGTTTAATGTAATGTTTAGGTATTATCTTCGTAGCAGAGATGGGTTCTTCGAAGAAGCACAAGGACAAAGATCGAGAGCATCGGCACAAGCATCGTAAGCACAGGTCACGAGATAGGTCACGTTCCCGGTCCAGAGGTCGTCGTCATGGCAACGGTGAGCACAGCAAACGTCACAGAGATGCGAGGGAAGAGCAGCAATATGATGAGAGGATGGACTTGGTACAGCCGCCTCCACCTTTACCTCCAGATGATTATGATATTGATAACTCTGCTCCACCTGCACCTGCATCACCCGTACATGCAGCGCAGGAGTTAACAAACGAAGGTTATTGATTGCAGCTGTCCTATAACATCTTGTATGTTCATCTGCCCAGTACAAGTTTTTTGTCTGTCCAATGCTATGCACAACGTTGGACAGAGTATAAAATCACCTGAATGTCTGTGCGTGCATCTGTGCATCCTACAAATGTAGGATGCACAGCTATTTTCCTTCCACCTTCCCTTTCTCTTCCCCTTCCCTTACCTTCCATTCCTTTTCTCCTTCTCCTTTCCCTTCCTTTTCCCCTTTCACTTTTTTCCCTTCCTTTTTTCCTCTCTCTTCCTCTTTCTCTTTCCATTCTTCCATCTTTGATTCTGTGTCCACGTCCATGCGTCCAATATTTGAGGCACTATATCTCCATAATGGTGCCAGATAGACGCATGGTCACTATGGACCACCCATATGAAGTTGACCTCCGGGAGTCGGATGGTCACGTGACCGATGACATCACGTGACCCCAAAAGGTCAAACTCGTGACCCCATTGTCTTTGAGGCACCATATCTCCATAGCGGTGCAAGATAGATGCATGGTGATGATGGACCTTCTATAGTAAAGCGCTGGTGATGAATCGAATGGTCTCGTAACTGACAATGTTTATTGTTTAGTTAAAATAATACAGAAGGATGAAAGGATCATTGATGCTGTACAACTTGAAATTAAACTGTTTGTTTTTTTTCTATCGGTCTAAACAGTTCACTGATTATGTTTATACGGACATATACTGTAAACTGTCGAAATGCATTGGACAGACTCCATGTTCATATGAACATTTTGTTTACTCGAAAGCTAAATGGTACAGAAAAACTGAACTCAGTGCTGAGTGTTTACCGGTGGAAGGGGTGACTGGTTTGTCACTTTTTATTTGAAAAGGGGTTAGTCATGTGGACAGCCACTGCCACACAGTGCCATATGTGAGAAGTGGGCTGACATATTTTAAAAACTAGAAGGCGATTGTGAGACTGCATATCTTTGCCAATGTAGAAGATTTCACAGGAGGGCACCACCGTTCCTGCCGAAAGGGGAGGCAGAAGGAATAGCCGCTTCGCTGCAGAGGAGGGAGGTTAATGTTATAGCCGGCTTTGCTGCTTGCGCTGTTATCGTGTACACAGACACACGGACAGAACAGCCAGTCTCATAATCTCCTCCAATTCACTTCGTTCCATTGGCGGAGGTAATCATAATAGCAATTGCAATAGCTATGGCAGTAGTGTAGTTGCTGATACTATTTAACTGAAGTGACATGACCATTACACATGCAGAGCAACTGAGAGCATTGTGCGTTTGAGCTGAGCTTTCACGGGAACTACGTAGAATAACATATGCTCACTGTTCAGAGCTGTGGTGTATTGTGTTCAGTGATTGCCGTACATGTGTTATTGCTATGTGTTATTATGTGTTATTAATGATGTGGTTTTGTTTTTGTCATTTAGATGCCGAGTCATATGCTGCAATGGCTACCTCTGGCGGAGGATCGCTAAGCATTCAGCAAACCAAGTCAGTCTGCATATCTGCAGTAATTTTACCAGTGCTTAAATCATAATGTTCTCTGATAGTATGGATATAGAGTTAACGACACAGTCTCCATCAGTTAAACATCTCTACGTTGTAGGCATAAAAACACAGAAATTTATCTGTCGTAACTTGAAATTGGATTATCAGATTTTAATAATTTTTGGTAGAAATATTCCAGACACAGTTGGCCATCAAATGATCATTTATGTTCCCATCTCACCAAACGTCTGTTTTTGCACTACCTGGGAAAGCAAAATAAGCAAAATGTTACATTTTTATGCAATGCAGTATCATTATTTGATTTAAATAACACACATTAAGCACATTTTTGTCCAAATTTCTAGCACTTTGGCTAACAGTATGTCCAGTTGTCTAGTTGTGCAACTACTGACAGTGAATTTTCAAAATATCAGTCATTTGCACAAACACAGGCAGAGAGATGCTTTCTACATCCATTGATAGCGTTGTTGATAATTTTTCTGCTTCAGACTTAAACCAGTCGCTTCTTGAGTTCACTGATATTTCTAAACAGCATCCCATAAACTCGCTGCTGCACAACACTGGAAACATTGTCGAACGGACTGTGAGCAAGGCTGTTAGGAGCTACATGTCTGGAAAGATAAAATTTAATATTTTTTTTCTTTATTTTAACTCGTTGCATTTGGACATTTTTCTCAGGTAATGCAGAAACAGACGTTAGGTAAGCTGGAAATGTGAAGGGCCATTTTATGGCCACTTGTGTCTGGAATGTTTATACCAAAATCTATTATAATCTTATTATCCTTTTTTCAAGTTACTATCAATAATGTCACGGATGGTTTTTGGCATTTTTTGTACACTTTAGCGCCAATTTTATTAGTCTGCTGGAAAACGATAGTTTTCGGAAGGACTTATGTTTTACGCATGATGTTTTTTAAAAAATTTTTTCCGAGCATGAGATCTCCGAGATGCGTGGGCCGACCGGCTTGAAATTTTGCACGATGGTCAGTACTAGGCCGAATTTTATAATGGCAGTCCAAAATTTTGGGGGGCGCACCCCAAAAAAATTTCGGGGGTGAAAAACATGCAAAATTTGGCCCGATTTCGGACGACTTCGAAGTTCAGCGGCGAATATCTCTGAAACGGATGAAGTTATTCAAAATCGGATTTTTATTCCGTCTACCGCGATTTCTCCTGCGTTAGGCGAAACAAGTCCGGTGAAGTTTGGTCCAGTGACCTTGGAGATCTCGATGTGAAATCATACCCACCTAAAGCGCAATATTCGGAAGACCATATTTCTGCCCCTAGGGGGTGCTGCACCCCCAAATTTTTACACGCGCTAGAGAATGACCAAGTCTTACTAGCGCACCCCCCACTGGGGACGGGGGCCCCCTTACAACTTTTTTCAAAGGGGGGCCAAAAATTGGCTTAAAATGCAATAAATTAACGCTTATAACTTCGGTGTTAGGGGGTGTAGCCCGACGAAACTTTGGCACTTGACGTGGCTCTAGGTTGGGGTGTTAATGCAAGTACGAAATTTGGGGGCACCGCCCCCCTTAAAATTTGGGATGGCAAAAAACGTCCAAAATTTAGTACGTTTTACGACAACTTTCGAGTTTGACCGCAAATATCTTTAAACTGGATAGAGATATCGACATAACCTAAACGGCG
>Ga0056128_1001116_pt1 | contig 28646 bp, 12 predicted proteins | sample WorMetLIZISLAND2_FD_71113 | JGI IMG/M metagenome (GOLD analysis project Ga0056128, IMG submission 71113) | Marine gutless worms symbiont microbial communities from Max Planck institute for Marine Microbiology, Germany - Olavius geniculatus... ... | reverse complement strand
TAATTTGCTAGATCCTGCCATCTTTTACTACAATGAAGCTGTACAAAGATACGAACAAGCTATAACGCCTTAATTTCCGTTAGTTTATCAATTAAATAACCATAATTTGTGTTGGGAGTGAAACCACGTTACGTTGACTGTGAGAACGAAAGTTCCACGAAACGAAAGTTCCTGGGAGCGAAAGTTCCACGTCACTTTCGCTCCCGGGAACGAAAGTTCTCGGGAGCGAAAGTTCCAGGGAACGAAAGTTCCATCATTCGACTTTGTCGAGGACGACTATTTCGTCATCCCCACTGCTTCGGCGAGTCGTCAATGCCGGTGCTGAGGGCAAGTGCGTGGTTGTCGTTTGAGTGGCCAAACAGTTTCAGACGTCCTCTGGCCTTGACCGCCGTTTGAGAGACAGACTGGACACTGGGGGTTGAATTATGACGTCAGAAAATAGATCAGAGGTACGATTCAAGCGCATGAAAACGACGATAAATAGCGGCCTATAGTGAGCGTGTTGCGCGCCGATACACGGCGTACAATCAGTGAGCGAAACGCGCTGTTCGTGGAAGCAACGGCGCACGGTGCTAGATTTACAGCGCGCCGGAAGAAATGCGCGTCACAGGGCGCCGCTCTGACGATCGCCCGCCCGGCGTGGATACAACTCCCTCGGGTACTGCTGCTGCTGCAATGCGCACTGTGCCATGCCATACGTACGTCCCTTCCGACTGCGTCTCACAAAGTGGGTTTCCTTCGATCCGTGAAACGTCTATGAATGGGGGTATCGACGGTCAGACCGGCGATTTGGTGTGTCCGTATATGAAGTAGTTGTCGGCCGCAAGAAAACTGCGAACACTGTGGACAAAACACCGTGCAGTGACCTAAAAAGCTACACACAGAGAACGACACTAATCGACTCTATTTTTCAGTAACCGAAGCCACGCTTACAAAGTTCGCATTACTCAACTCTGAGGATGTGTGCATTATCGGAAAAGAAGAACATCACGCATGAGCGGCACGAGACACGTTCCATGACTCTCCAGAAGGGCGTGAAACGGACATTTCGAGACTGTGCCATTTTTCCGACATCGTTCCTCTCTGTCGCCGACGAGCATAACGCTGCAGCACATTGATTTTGACAGCAGCAGCGACAGCCAGCTTGTCGCTGTGCAGGCAAGCGTGAAGTTTTACTGCTGCAGGACGACGCAAGGTGGCCGCTGCGGCAGGACCTGTTACGCGCTAATCGATGTCCACGATACAAAAAGAATTCAGCTCTGGCGTCTGCACGCACGGTCGTCTCCTCCCCCTCCCCTTGAGCCCCTGGACCAAATTCCCTTTCCCTCTTGTCTCTCCGCTAGTTAGTTTTCCCATCCAAATTTTTTGGTTATCTTTTCCCCTCGCTGTATTTTTCGGAAGTCTTTCCCCTAAAGATATAGAACACTGTAATTCAAGTTCCTCCAATAGTGTGTAGCGAAGCTTCAACCACCATTGATTCTGAAACACTCTGGACCTCAAAAAGCGCATTTAAAAAATAGCAAGCTGTAAAGAAAGTTAATATAGGGCCTAATTTATTTTAGTTCATACATAGCACGAGTTTTTTCCCTCGGATGGTTAAAAACTTTCCACTTTCCTTACTTTTATGTTGCAGCAGTTGCTCCAAGGTTTATATCGTGGTGTAGACGTCCCTGGCAGTAAGAACGTCGTTACTGGTAAACAGGCAGGTTGACGTCGTTGTAAACTATCGTTGACCTGCTAGTTATCGCTCTGATAGTGGCCTGTAACTTTTCGCACTAAACCATCTTTAAGTGCGTCATTGGCCTAATGCAAGCTGCGGCTGCGGGCATGGGGCGCTCAGTGGGTTGACCATAACCCACGAAAATAGCTGGGTGGGCCTCAATGCATTTCTCCAGTCTGAAACTGGTTTATGATTTATAATGCACCACTTTAAAGCATATATATATATATATATTTGAAAATAATTGTTTTCAAATATATATATATATCAAATATATATATATTTAGAATTGTTCTACATGAATATACTTTCGTTCAATTAAGATCTAGCGTCAAAGGTTAGGGTTCAGATGAGACATTAGCGATGACGATTGTAACTGCGATTAACGTGATGAATTTTGAAAACCAACTAAACCATCTTTAAGTGCCTTATATTACCTTATATTACCATATTCAAGTACTATATTGAGTGTTTCTGAACACATGCGAAACTGATCTGATTAGTCGACGTTTAAGAGGAGGGGGGCAAAGAAACTTTGTTCAGAAAAATTTGGATAACATTTCGAAAACATAAGCTATATTTGCAGTGCGTTCAATCAATTGTTTTCTCCCCTTTAATAATTCTGACGTTCTAATGTGGAGCACCCCCTCCTTGGTGGCTGAGGATGGTCAAAATTCCCGGCATCACCAACCTGTCGCGTGTCGCCGGAGTACCCAATAAAGTCGAAACCTGCCGATAGCGAGCAGAGACTATGTGCAGGTTGCTTCGGGTCTACAACAACATACATCACAGTTTAGCTCATACATTCATCGCCACTACTTTATATTATTGCTTCGTAAATTAATTTATATATGAACAGCGATAACGAACTTGGCAATTCTTATCTCGGTTGACACGAAAAGCGTTCGTCTTGTAAAAAGCCCTCCAATACTACCAGTAACCATTCAAGCATTTGACGGCGTGGAAAAATTTTAGAAACTTGGAACACGGTAACTCAGTACAGCTGTTAAACAGATCCGCAAAACAATTAAACATTACGTGCAAAAAAACAGTCGGCTAAAATAGTCTTTACGCGATATGAGACAACTGTTCTGTGGCAGCTCAACGCATTTTGTTTTCCACGGTTAGCAACTTACTGACATTAAAACTAAAAACATTATCTCCGGGACCGTCAAGTAACTGCTATTTTGCTCAGCAATACTCGATCATCAACAACTTTATCTCAGATGACACACTGTGCAAGACGCCGTGTTCATTGCGACCGCTGTCTAACCGTCTGTCTGCCTGTAACGTTTACGTATCGTAGTTCAGTTGTAAAGAATCCGAATAATTAGCTCCGGGTCTTCACTTTTGGGGATTCCAGCATTTGCGACATAATTCAAAAAACGTCTGCAAATTTGAGTCTAAATGGGGGTGTGGTATTCGTTTTTAGCGGCAGTTAAAATAGTGCGAGATACTCGCAGTCTCGCACTTCCTATGTTGAACAAGCGCTTTCGACTGGTAACAAAATTAACGACCTTGGATGACCCTAAACGGCCGTTGCGCACTTTGTTACACAAAAATATTCATTTTTTGACCTAAACTAGGTTAAGTACAGATTATTGCTTTTGTCAGTGACAGGTTTTCAGAGTATTCAGACTGACATTCGCCGGACTAAGGTATGTGCTGTGATGGGATTGCAATAAATGCTCATGCGTTTGCCGATCATCAACTTATTAAAAAGTTGACAAGAATATGATGGAATGCATTTATAACTCTCTCTCTTTGGCCGAAAAAAATATAAAAATATCGATGTTGAAAAGCAGGTGAGAGTGTCTATTGCCTAGTCTGTATAGTCAGACTTGTGCAGAAAGTTCTCGCGGCAAGTGCATGGGTAATGCGAGCGAACCAATTGTTCGCTTAAACGCAGACTACACGACAATGCTTGTGCGTTGCGAGGCGATAATTGTCAAACACCTCGCCATGGCATATACTTGCCACTCCGACGCACCGTCTGCAGCGACAATTAATCGACTGCGACAGCAGCAGCAGCCGACGCCGACGATGCTGTTTTGCAGCTGCATCTGTCGCAATAGGCCTACTACAACAGCAGCAGCGACACCTATCGATCAAGTCTCGCAACGTCGCACTCCACTCTACATGATTTATCATTCCATCTCACGCTACTGAACCTACTTAAGTCTTCATCGGCAATTTTTCCACTTAAAACAAGACCGCAAACAGTCAGGTCTAGTTTTTTCTTTGTCCCGTACTTTTGCATTTTTAATGTCATTTGTGTTTTTTTTCTGGCTTATTTGTGTTTGTTTATCTAACACTTAATAGTGTAAACAAAGATGTATGTTTACAATTATTCTGAGTGATGGATTTAGTGCTTGCATACAATAAAAGGTTTTCAAAACTCATCACGTTAATCGCAGTTACAATCGTCATCGCTAATGTCTCATCTGAACCCTAACCTTTGACGCTAGATCTTAATTGAACGAAAGTATATTCATGTAGAACAATTCTAAATAGCTTCACATTTTTGTAGTATTTCATCAAAAATACCCTAAAACTACGCGACTAAAAATCTTAATTGTTTTGTCAAGCAACACGTATTTCCGCTGCGAAGTTGTGTTCGTAGCTCATAAAAATCAAAATTCATAACATATTTTTCACGATATTCATATTGTTAAGTATTGTTTAGCCTCTATGACAAAATAATATTTGATTCGATTAAGATGTATATGACGGATTTACACTTCAATTTTTTTAAACACATGTAATTAGTATCATTTTTACGACCACTGTATGGTAAATAAAGACGTTCAGTATTTAACACGAGTCGTATACGAGCGCTGCGCCAGCGTTAACGGCGTCTTGGGTGGTCAACAAGGGACCACACACAACGCCGACAACACTGTAGGCCTACCAGTGGTCAGCAGACGCGTCTCGATCTGTTTGTCTCCGTTGATTGCATCGTCTTCGGTTTCACCTGATCAACGACTGGTCACACGTGGGAGCAAAATGCCGCTACTATTGGGGAAAATCTGGGTTTAACGCGGTGACAATGCGCTGCGACCCCTTCTAGTAGTGCCTTGACATGGAGGCAAAAGGGCAAAAGTTTTAGTCTGTTGAAAAAATTTTTGTTATATTTTTTACTTCAAAAGACAAAATTTAGATCTAAAAGTGTCAAAGTTTTTAACAATCTAGAAACAAAGTTAAAAGTTTAAGCATTTACATACTAATTTTCCCCTTCAAAAATTGCAGCTCTCTGTCAAAAAATAGCAACTTTTTGTCCTATCAACAATCTTAACCCACGATGCCGTTAACTCCTCCAATCAAATTCTTGTAAAATGATCACCCAAATGTGACGTCAACAAAATATATGAACTACTTTCATAGTTCGGTAAAATTTGTAATATACTAATTCTAGTGTTACAGTTACGATAACCAAATACTTGTGGAACAGTGTGATGAAGTCAAATGCAGCACAATGTTGCCCATCCACTGAAGTATTTAGCTGGGTCGTGACTCTGCTTCGCGCCCATTGTAAAGCCCAGCAGAGTCACAGACAGAAGAGACGTCCTAGAGGACATGGCGGTGAGACGAATACCTCGACAGCCACCTAATTGACAGAAAAACGACGTACACACAAGACAGACACCCACGTCACGGTAGAGCGCCCGCGGGAAATTATTTAACAGCTCGAGATTTGCCTTTTTAGCTGATTACTTATCTGTCTGTTGTCCAGACACATTGACTTACCCTTTGTCTACCTACGAGATCGTTTTTTGAATTGCAAATGTGTGCGTTTGTATTTAGTAAAAGTTTTATGCAAGTAACAACGCGATTTTTTTCCTATCTGTCACTGTTGCTAGTAGTGCAGAATTAAACGTTTCTTTGCGATTCAGATTAATATGCTAAATAATAGATAGTATCTTTATTAAAACCTGTTATCTTCATAAACAAGTTACCATGTATACTACTAAATTATAAAATTATTTTATTATTCATAACTCTATGTTTTATATTTATACATATACGGTATTTTGCGTGCTATATACCTTCTGGTGCATTAAAAAGAACGAAGGTAATTATTAACAAATTTTTGTTTTATTATTGAAATCTATGTCAACGTTAATTTTAGTTGCCTGTGCACAATGTGCCGCAATTTCTCTGCGAAAGCTAAACGTAGTGTAATATGCATGAAATAGTGGTAATAATAAAAAAAACGTTACCAATCCATGGCCAGTCGTCTCTTTGCAACGTTGCATCGTAACACAGTCGATGCTCGTTGATATCAATTGGAACAGCTGAGAACAACAAACATAATCACACCGTTTAACAAACAACGAAACTGCAACATAAAGCCATGGTTCCATGTAAAGTAAAACAGTCGCAACTCGCAAGAATTGTTTTATTTCACACGTAACCGCGGCTGAAGAGGCAATGGTACTCACGACCAAAAAAAGTCTATAAATACCCTATTTTGGCGAAGGTCACCCGAGTCATTAAATTCGGTGGCAATCGAAAGCCAGTAAACGACTTTTATCATTAGTGATTAAAAGTAACCTAGGCTCTATCTTGCACCGTTATTGAGATACTGCGACTGACTGGCTAAAAGTCGCTAATTTTTCCTACCCCCTTCTCATTTAGCGCCCTCGTTCGGGGTGACCCCTTTCGAATTTATGGAAAAACTTTACGGTTCCTAAAACTAGAGTCTTTTAGGCAGCCGAAAATGGAAATTTGGTGATCCTAGCTTGCACCGTTTTTAGCCGATCCACCCGTGTGATAGATGGACAGACGGACAGACGGACGGACAGAATTGCGATGGCTAAAATTCGCTAAGTTTAGCTGCTTTCGCGCGTAAAAAATGACGCCGCTAATAATAGGTCAGTCGTCGGCTGTACCTGCGGCAGTTTAACACCACTCGCAAAATGCACTACAAATGTTACGACTGGAGAAAACATTATAAGATAAGTTTTTTTATAAAAGCTTTATTTTGGCAGAATAGAATCGTTTAAAGTCGTCGCTTAAAACAATTAAATACAAACAGGATTAGGCAACAAGTTGGATTAGGTTATGATTACATAAACGAATCATCCTAGGCAGAACTTAATCCGATCCAACGCGTCGTAAACATGTATTCTCAACACTCATTCACTTAGTTTAACGTCGTACCGTTTACACCCAGAACTCTAGAGATATATATCTTCTCACTCAACACGCTTACTTAACGTGATTAATTAGCACGCACATAAATGTTTCCACACTTTTCCTAGATTGCTACCAGAGTGGCACGGTTCAACGTCCTCCATGAATGAACTCCTAATCTGATCGTACCGAGTCAACAGAATCGACCGAATACAGGTCGCTGGTACTGTTCGGCAGAGACTTCAATCGATTAAACTTTTTCTGGTAATTCACGACAACACGACAGTTGTAAATATTTCCTCATTTTTCGCTGACGCATGCACGTATGTTTTTTTTTCTAAATTTTCAGTACGTTAGAAGATGATTTATAATATGTTGTCTCTTGAAATCAGCATGTCTTCTTTTTGATTTCTTTTAAGCCGATGTTTAAGACTGTCATCTGTGTTATCTTGCATGCTATTTGTTATTTTTGCTGCATGGCCAGTGGCAGAACTCTGAATAGAAATGTGTGGAACCGCGGTTCAGAAGCACTGCGTGACGTGTGTTGTACGCATAAACATGCTGTTATCACTGTGATCAAAGCATGAGAACGTCATGGCTGTCGTTGTGTCTATCCGCTAGCCTGCGTGTAAAACAATACATTAAAGCCTGTTTAAAGACTGCTGCTGTTGCAAAACCGTCTCTTTAGCTCACGCAGAGTGTAGTATCAGGTGTCGTGATAAAGCCGTTGCAGCAGCTGCAGCAGCAACACTGCGGCAGTAAGAAGATCCAAGCAGGTAAACGCAATAAAAATCTACAGCAGTGACGTTCCCATGTTCTGATCACAGAGACAACAACATGTTTACGCGCGCCTCGTAAAAGCCTCAGGTAATCAAGGTAATATCAATTGCGTGGTACAGGTAAGCTTAACATGCTTTCTAAGATATAGCAAAAACAAGTGGCATACATACGACTGCCAAGCCTTTAGCTGAAGACGTTCACGTATGGAGAAAAGAAGTCTGGTTCTTTAGCGGTGCGACAGAATGTTATTGACATTTATAACGTACGTAGCGAAAATATTTAGCGTACTGTAACCAGGTATGTAACAGTGATGTTTCGAAAAAACCGGAAATAGCTTTCTTTGCAAACGCAAGAAACAATTCATAAATAGGCCTATAAAATACACGGTGACTATTCGTCCAGTAGCAGTACAAATAGCCTTCAGGCTATTTTTCTAGTCAAAATGAAAACTAGGCTTCAAAATCTGTTGCAAAAAATGGCGGTAGACATATCGAACTATGCAAGCTCGCTTGACCAACGACATTTAGCATGTGGGGCATGGGTCTATTACTGTTGACTTTTTAGTTTTCAGGTTGCTGATAAACCATTAACGTCGACGATAAAGCAAACAAGTAGTTTGTAGCGTCAATTTTTGGAAGTGGTGTGTTATGCTATAGGTAGAGTGATTACATAATAAAGGTAGGATGTCCAACGTAATTTTTCTTTTATGCGTCATAGACTTCTTGTTGTAACAGTCACAATTGGTTAAAATCGGTGTATGTTTGCGGAAATTATCGCAAAATTAAAACAGCGGTCTCGTTTTGGAACACCCTATACAAGAGCAGTTTAAGCATCGGTTTGGCGACAACTGGAGCGCACAGATGCAAAATTCTATCATCGGCTCAAGTGTGCGCATATTATAAGTATTCGGTAATTCTGCTATTAGAGCAATTGCTTCACACGCGGCATCTAAGTCGATCTGCTGGTATTAAACACCGGCGCAATGCAGCCTGAATGCCTGACTCAATATGTTTCATAGAACAACGTCCAGTCCAGAGACACAAGCTGTTCTGTCATGCACGACAACGACGACGACGACAAGCGGCAATTTGCGGACAAAATGAGCGAATCGGTTTAACCCTTCGGACGACATAACAGCATCAACGTCTGCCTCAATGAAGCATTTTACGAAAACGTGTCCTTTGCTGCATTGCGTCCAGGAGGGTTAGGCATACACGGTTATCACATTAGTAGGCTAAAGCGTAGGGTGGCCAAGGAAGAAATTTCGTCTAAATGCCACTGTCAATTTGGGTTTCAAGAGGGTTAAACGTCCGGGACGTAAATTCGGATAATACTGCAGTGGAAATGTCGTGTAGGAGCGCTTGCAGTGCGACGGGTGCATGGTGGCCGAGACGGTGTGCACTCGGCCGCGAAATATCGCCGTCCGTCCGTCTGTCCTGCTGGTGGACCGACCATACTGCTCTAGGATCGTTCGCAACGGCTTTTACGAGGCCATTTTAATCGTTCCACTGTTCAATTAATCAGCGACTACGTATTTACGAGACGCCGTTAAAGACGGGGATTTGGACGGCGCGGCGACGCGATGTGCAATATTTATAGCGGAAAGTCACATTGTCTGTCTGCGCGAGCCGCGTTGTGTCCAACGGTCGGTCAGTCCGGGTTAAACTGATTGTGGCGACACCCGCCGACAGAAAGCGTCTATAGTTCAAGATTATGCGACTGAGTGGGGAGCAGCAACACTGCTCTTGGTACGCGACGACAAACACGCGGGTGTGACGGCACGGTTGTGCCGTGAGTCTGGTAGATAGAGCCCAGAGCGACGGCGTACTGTACTGAATATTGCACTCGAAAAAGACAGAGTAATTTGGCAAAAAACGACATCGCTCCGTCTTTGTATTCGCCAGCTAACACGACTAACTTTTTGGCCTCAATTTGCAACTGCATGTTTTGGCCAGGAGTTCGACCCACAAAATATCCCTTCCTCTGTGAGTCCAGGAACCCCTATATAACACACTGTATCATTCACTTTCATCGTATCTCAACATCCCGCCACGCCACATCTCATGCATCAAATGTTGGTTGCCCCGCGCTTGCCACACTTCGAGGTTTAAAGACGCGCCAGGCAGATTACGGCTGTCCTCTGGATTTGTCGCATCCGATCAGCGATGCTCGCCTGGTGCTTTATTATGTGCAGTCGATAGCGACACCACAGGCGACACGCCTGCTGGCTGCTGCGGAGCCTGACGTGCGATGTAAGCCTTTGTCGTTTGACCGTCATACGTTACGTCATCGATTAGCCATCCGATGTCGGTCGACCGAGCAGTCTTTAATTCACTCGTTCACACCGACAGCAACGCTCCCTACTTCGTGAATTCATTGTCAGACCGAAGGTTTTTAGTGTGATTGAATCAGCTGCTCACCTGGAACTGTTTGAAGAAATATTCATAAATTGTTAATTATTTTAATTGCCAATTTATAACGCACAATCGTGTAAATTACATTTGAAGTTTGTCACATAAGTAGGTTTTGATTGCTGATAAGGTGATTGACATGCACTAAAGTTGTTTCTGAAAAAAAACGATAAAAATCATTTCAGTTACTTTAACTCTTCTGTGGGTTACTACTGCTACCGCAATTACTGCTGCTGCTGCTCAGCTGTTAATTGTGGTGTAGTGATGTACGAGAATCATCCCAAAAGTTTCCGGCCTCGACATGATAGACAATAATATTTTCCACGATCTATGCATCAGTGAAACGTACATCCTTTGCGGACTTTAATAACTGTCACGAGTCTGCTGCGGATATGACGTCATTGTAATTTATGACTCAAACGATTTGAAGCGCTAGCGCAAACAGCATAAAATCAGGCTCACTGTAGCTGGATTTGTAAAAGTAGGCCCCGTGGCATCTGATTTTATGAAAACTCTGACAAATTCGCTTACGAATTTTTTCTTTGAATCGGTAAATAGAGGATAGCCTAAATCTAAGCTGATTGCAAATAAAAGCATTTTAGTCAGTTACGATGTCACGTCAATACTTGATGGTATCAGTGAAGACTTAATAAAATTTGGCAATAATAATTTCAGTGGTGTTGACGAAACACAAACCAAGATTTGACTTGTTACATGGGGAACGGGGACTCTGGTGTGCACGGGGACCCAAAAGTAAGGTAAGCCCCACGCGCCTTCCTCTAAATCCCGCTGCACATTGCAGTCCAATCCAAAAGTCTACAATTACCCATGCGGCTGTTCAATGTTCGTGACTATGACTTTGTACACAAAGACCACCCTGCATTCAGTAATAACCTGAACTTCAGTGACTATGTGCATATTTGTGCATATTTAAAGTGCACAGTATCAGCCAGTGGCCGAATCTGAGACTATTATCTGTTTTGAAATCTGATTATTTCATCATGGTGGTGTCAGCTATCCATGATGATAAATGACCCGAGACTGTTTACGTTGACGCTGTGAATCGTTTCTATTTAATGTTCTGTGACATCATAAATTACAATGACGTCATATCCGCAGCAGACTCACTAGAGTCCGCAAAGAATGTACGTTTCACGGTTTCACTGATGTATAGATTGTGGAAAATATTATTTTCTAACATCATACATGTCGAGGGCAGAAACTTTTGGGATGACCCTTGTAATAATAGTCAAAGAAGTAGCTACTCGCATTAAGTTTAAGTTTCTGAACTTATGAAGATTAAACTTTGAGTCTTCAGTGTTGTCTGCGATGTTGTTAAAACACAGACCAGTAAAAATTGATAGGTGTGATTCTTAGATGCAGACGAGTGGCTGGAAATGTACCGTAAGTAAAAGTGTATAGGCGGTAGCTATATGCATGCACTACGATCCATCAGCGACTAAACCAACTTTAAGCTAAACTGAAGTAGCTCAGCCGCCCTCGCAGATGACTGCAGCGGCGACGATGAATAATTTATAATTCACGTGAATTGCGAAAGCCGCACATTCAAGTCACAGTAATGGTCTGCTGACTTAACGCGTTCGGTGCGCAATGAATTGCTTGAGACAAAGCATTGATACGACGCTTGTTACGAGAAACGCTTAACTGACCCATTTGTCGTCGTCGTGGTCGTCGTCAACGCGTCAGCGTAGACAATTGCTTTGCAAAGGGCACTAACTGCGGCAACTACGACCAAGCCAAACTCTCTTCTGGCGCCATGTTCTACACTGGCTTGTCGTCACTGGTCGAATTCGGTTCCGGCTGTGCGTCCAGGTGTACGAGTGTTGGCACAGCATGACTTCTGGATACCTGATCGATCTCTGCCGACCAGTCTCCAGCATCGACCGCGACAAACATCAGAGATCTGCTAAAAGTGCTAAACTAGAACAGCTACAGGTTCTGCGAATCAAAATGTCAACATACGAAACGAAAAACATACGTTGCTCTTCAAAACTATCTTAAAGGCAGCACAGTTTCGGTTTACTTTGACGCCAGCTTAAAACACTTCGACTTCTTGTTCTATTAGCATACTGGGGTTATTTACAAAAACAAAATCCTTACGAAAAAACTTAAATGGTACTGTTAAAAACCGAGTACGCCTGAAAGCACACATTTTTGTCAGTGGAAAAGGTTTTGTCGTAAGAGGGTTTAGTCGGACACTGTCGAATGTCCGCTGTTTGGCCGAGTTTAATAATACACAAACACACAAACACTTCAGCACTTGAGAAAGCACTCTTGTAAATGTAGGCCTATACTTTTTGTCGGCACTCGGCAGCTTCGTCGGTCTGGTTTCGCGGTGGCCTACATGTATAATTTGTTCATGCTCGTCGCAGTCACGTCGCGTGAGCACCGCACGCTGTGTCCACTCAGTCAGTCCACTGTTCTACGCCATTCTCGGTCATTTTTCATTACTAGACTCAGTCCGGCAGCCGCGGCACCCCAGAGCGCACACCAACCATTTCACTATAATCTGAGCCGTCTTCTGTCGTATAAACGAGATTACCTGGTAATTAATCACGCCAAGTACAGAACTATATGGCTATTACAAGTCAGGACGGCGTCACTGATGCAAGTAAATGGGGCGAAAAATTTGCAGCGTGTCGCGCTGTGACTGAGCAGCAAGTCAGTGTTGTTTGAACGGCGATCAGTTAGTTGACGCATTGATTCTCAGCGCCAACGAAGTCTGCGAGTTACGTCACAGGGCCCCCAGTTACGGCAATTGTCGACCGTTTGCCTCAGCGTTTAACTTTCTCCACAAATTTTCACGAAATGACAGAATTAAAAATTTATTTCAATGTCAGCATTGTTTTTTTTGTTTTATTAACACGTCACATGTACGTATTTTGTTAGTACTTTTTGTATCTAAAATTATTGCAAGTAAACTACTCGAAACTGTAACGGCAACTGCATAAATTTTACGGCAATTTTACACTCTGGCAAGAATCTGTAAAATTAGGGTTCCAACGCGGTGGCTACCATTTTTACGGAACGCTCTGGACTACTTTGACCACTATCTATGCATCAAATCGTGTGAGCGGACGTAAAAAAAGACAGTTTTAAACAATGAAAGAACGTTGCTAAGATGTCGACAACACTGGATGTGCAAACAAACAGCCAAGCTGTTCGCTGTCCAAACATGATCGTCAGTTACTCTGCGACACAAATAGTCACCTTGCGTTGACTGCGTTTTGCAGGTCGTCAAAATTGACGGCCTTATATAATCTCTTATATGATTGTCCATAAGCACCGACAGTGCTGAAATGTCCTCCCGTACGGTACGATCCGCGCAGATTCGGCGTCATATTGAATAAACGGCAACTGATTTATATGCGGAGTATTCAATAAATCTCCAATTGCGAGCGATGACCACGTACGTTCGTGGAAGCCAGTGCGTTGGTCACTTGGTCTGAAGTCGCTGTGTCGCCGAGCAGCGAGAGTCGATCCATCATTGTGACAAAACACCGGCAAGGTGCTTGCTGTGCGGCTGCTGTGTGACTTTTTGGGCAACCGCAAACAGTACCAAGCGTTATGACTGTTCTAATATTTTCGCCGACACGGTGGTGATATCAGGGTTCCGTGGACGTATGCGGCATAAAAGAAAAAAAAACAAAAGAGCAGGATAAAAAGAAGGAAGAAATAAGTAAATTTATGTGCGGACCAAGTTCTGTTGCGTGGCAGCTCATCCCCATCTGGCTCGTACACTTGCAGCTTTTCACCGTGGCAATAACGATAAGTACGAAATAAATATTTCGTGCTTTCCCCAAATGGCAGCAATCGTCTGATTATCGAGAACGCCGAAATGTAACAGCGGTATATCTGAGGGAGTGTGACGGACGGACGGACGGACGGACGGACGTCGGGCGATGAGATGCAAATAAAGCGACAGCGAGCGAGCTCGATGAGCGAAGATTGACCAGTTTGACCGAGCACCGATATAATATGTGTCGAAGAGACCAAGCTCGGACAGACGGCGAGATGCAAGACTACTGGCCCACTGAAGCTAGTGATCGTGTTGATCAAGCGTGCACTAAGTTATCGACAATGATTAATTCCTGTTGTCTATTCAAGTCCTTCTACTATTAATGGTGTATTATCCACTCAGTTACTGTAGATATTTTTTTCGATCTTGTCCATTTCACTTTAAAGCACTGATAATCTGGTTTTATGCTCAAATCTTAATAACGTTACAGCACCTGCAAAAGAGTGCAGATAATTGAAATCGTTAACTCTATCACCCTGCTGAAAGATCTTGCAGCGCTCCCCAGAGATGGAAGCCCAAAACCTAGAGCTGGAATTGATCGAATCGATTTGGCACAGCAAATCGAACTGAAGCTTATTTCGATTCGATTCATTAATTTTATAAAGTATATAAGCCAAATTCTGTTGGCAAACTCGTGTTTCTATGCGATGGTTGGCGCTAACTGCATCCGTGCGTTCGCGTTGCACACAACTTTCTTTCAGTCTCACTTCACTAGACACTACACTTTGTCACCAGCTTTAGAAAGCATAACCAGTGACCTCCAGTGACGTTAATTCTCTTTTTTTTCGTGACGTGAATTTTTAGTTACAATTTTTAGTTTGTTCTTCTGGGTTGATCTACCAGCGACAGTAGGCTACAGAAGTACGATATAGGATAATAGTGGAGTTCCAAACTGCAACTCTAAATTCATGAAATAGTTGAGTCATCAGTGAGCAGCGGCGTCGTGTAGTAAGCGGAAAAAAGTTGCAATTTTCCGCTAGACACTGGACACTAGATATTTCAGTCGGAATTATATTGGGAAATTGCAAATTTTTAACAGAAGATATTGTGAGTGCCAGAAATTTAAATTTTCCTTTAAGTTTTTTTAAATGAAGGTTTTCAGAACCAAAGTTTGCATTTTTCTGACCAACGTTTTATGACAAAAAAATTCCTGACATTTTTTCAACAGACGACGCCACTGCCAGTGAATCGAATCCAATCGAAATTTATTCGAATCGAATCAAATCGAATCGGATAATTGCCCATCGCTACCAAAACTTCGCCCAGTTACCCTCACTCTCGAGTCTCGACCTTCGCTCAGTATATTTTCGGCCTTTTACTTTTGCATCGTCCCCTCCAACAGTTTTCTTTTTCTTCAGCGCTTTAAAAAATGAAATAAAAACACTGTGTTAGAAAATGTATGTAAACATTTGTGAACGCATTTTTTTATGTCAGGAGACGTTTAAGTAAAAAATATATTATTGCATACGCAAGCAAAAGTGTCGAGTTCCAAAGCTGAAGATAAGAAAAAAAGTTTGTCGAGATACCCGTCCCCTTTGACTCGCAGACAGATTAATTAGTATGAAAAGTCAAACAATGCGCAGTTACGCACATCCCACTACAAAATTAAAATAGCGTTATATTTTCGCAAAAATTAGAAATGTTCCAAAAACTTCGCCTGGTGTTGTTGAAAAGTTTCAGGGAGAGCGATTTGTGGTAAAGCAATCAGCCAATCAACAAATTCGATTAATCCAGACAACACGTTTCATATAAAACATCAAAAGAAAAGAGTATGAACTTAACTGGAACAGAAATCATAAAAGTCCAGCAAACCATTCGGCTAATATCAGTCGATAACTTTGCCAAACATGGCACGCATGTTTAACAGAAAAGCGAACTATACACTGCAGTAAACACCCACCCACACTGCAAGGACCACCTGCTCTAATTTCTATAACTACGTAGCCTATACGTGCGTCGTCGATATTGATGAAGATCTAGTTGTCACACAACAGCAACCTACATACGGCGCACTGACCAACCCATGTTTTCGATCCCCCCGCCGCATGTAAACCAAAGTTCACGAAATTAGGTCATCGCCATTATGTGACAAACATTGCCGTTTGCAACGCCGTTTGTCGATTGTCCAAATCTTCTACCGTTCCGAATATATCTGCGCTCAAATTTTGAAGTTTTCCGAAACGGCGCCGAATTCTGCAAGTTTTTTTGCCACACTTCACACTGTACGGAGCAATCACCAGACTTTTTGGACATATTTTTTTCAAAATTACGTTTGGTTCGATTATTTGTCAAAGTTTCTCGGCGATCGCTCTAAGAACCTCGGAGATCGCACGCTGAAAATCAGAACAGAAAGCCCAGCTTTCGCTAAAAAAACGCGCCACAGCCTATGTCTGTTGCAGTACTGACCTTCAAGATCATCCAACGTCGATAATTTCTATCTCATCTGAAACGGCGTATTCCTATTAGTGATTAATAGTAACATTGGCCTATTTCTCACCACTTCCGAGATATAGCTAGTTATAGTTTAAAACTTTCCATTGAAAACTGCGGCCAAAACGCTGCAGATAGAGGCATGGTTACTGTTGACAGTCTATAAGAAGTTGCCAGCGCCCTATCCATTGCCGCCCCCTACGACTTACCGTTTAGCCACAATACACCCGTGACAGACGGACAGACAGACGGACAGACGACACATTGTGCCGCAGACGTCAAAGACGACATATCCGGCTAAACAAAAACGCCTTGTTGTTACACATATTTACACTGTACGTAAAAGCGACCGTAGTAGCCTAGGCCTATAAACGCATTTGCTAGTGACTGACAGAGATTGCAGATGGTCACACAGCTCATCAGACAGACGACCTCATGCCGCTGCAGCGTCGACCCAATAAGCTGATCTAATGTCCGGTTAAAAGACCGACCCCGGCTCCGCAGCTGGCCTCAGATTTTCGATCGTCGTCCGCACGTTAATGTTCAACCAGATATGGACACGGATCACTTTTTCTTGACCCGACCCGCAGTTACAGTTCAAATTGTCGAAAGTTTTTCCAACCGAGGTTTTATGCAGATTTAGCGTTCGTCCGCGCGTTAATCTTGGTCGCAGTACACAAGGCGCGGGTGGGGAATGGACTGTGACACGCAGACGACGACGAAGCAGCCAAACAGCCTCTGAAGCAGCGGGGACAAAAAATCGTCGTCACATGTCACGCTACGGGTACTAGCTTGTAGGCCCACACTCCACTACTCCGATTTGCTGTAGATTTGTTAAACAACAAGATGCACAAAATGTTGTACACTAAGAAAAAACAAATAAACAGCTGTCGTTAAGATAACCGACCTTACTGGTTTTCAGTGCCCTTCAAGGTCATCCAAAGTCTATGATTTTTATTTAATCTAAAAGGGCATATGTCATTTTTATTAGTGATTAACGGTAACCTAAGAGGCCCTATCTATTACCGTTTTTTGATATACTGCTAGTTAAAGCTTAAAACTTTCAATTGAAAATTGCGGCCAAACAGCTGCAGATAGAAACATGGTTACAATTGACAGCCTATAGAAAGCTTTATCTTATGGTACCATCGCCAATTCCTGTACGATTTATCGTTTAACCATAATATCGCACAACTGGCATACTTCAAGGTCATCCAAGGTCAATGATTTTCATGTCATTTGAAAGCCAATATACCACTTTCTATTAGTAAGCAATAACAATCTAGGCCCTATCTCGCACCGCTTAGCCACAATACATTCGTAACGAACGACGACAAACTAAAAAAGACAGACGACAACCATGCCATAAGCTCGACCGTTACTTAAGTATGGACGGCTAACAAATCGAAGCAAGTAAAGTTTAGGCTTTAGGGACTCGTATATGCGTGATAAAATAAAATAAACAAAAACAATTGAAGACGATTGCTGTCGACTCTGTTTAGTGTTTATCACAGAGCGAAGCGTGGCGCTACAAATTAAAAAAACTTGCAAAGAAGTTGTATTATATGGCAGGCTTCGAACGCACTGCAATAACACCAAAATGATTACTAAATATCGTCACTACATCTTAACTGCGTTGCTACACTACCTTGTAAAATATTTTATTTATAAAAATACATATTTAAACAATTAATCTTTTAAAACAATTTTTATTTAAATCAAAGTATGCGTAGTTTTGCATATACTTTCGATATGGTAAACAAAAGCAGACAATATGTTATTAAATATAAACAAGGAATTTTATTGAGTAACAAAATATCAGAAATATGACATGCCACTTGGCAAAAACAACAAAGCATTCATTAAGAACTTGTAGCAGTTTGAAGAATAAAAATACGGCTGACAGAAAATATTGACGACCGGCAAAATTTTCGGAGAACTACTAGAAAAAAGACTAAACAATTTACTAAAAAAATCGGGAAACAAAGCACCGACACGAGAGCCGCAGACGAAGCAGCACTAACTAAAGAAAACGCGCTATTGACTGCGAAGTGTGGATCAGCTGGTACTAAGCCGGGAAGACCAAACACAAACACATCGTTCAACACGTCAGATATCCAGAGAGACGGGTCTAACACAGTCTAGCATCATACGTTTTTTCTCATGTCTTTTTCGTTTATCAAAACTCTTGTTTCCTATTATTGCTAGTATTGCTGACATTTATATTTCATGTCAAAGACCAGGGTTAGCGTTCAGGCTGTGCGGCTTTAGGCGGACTGCTGCACCGTATGCCGGCACTGAACCGATATGCGACAGATACAGAGAGTGTTAGCGACGGGCGTGTTTTTGTCGTAGTACGTCGCATTTCAGCACAGCCAGAAGACTCGCCAGAACGTCACGTCGACATTAGCTCGGGCGTGAGATCGATGGACGCCTGCACCAGGCCAGTAGAACGTTAATCATCGGCCAAGTCGATGTGCCGCCCGGCCGGCTGGACGGACTGGCCGTATCTTGCATCACACTGGACTCACCATACGAACGTGCACTGGACGTGGCCGTGAATAATGCTGAGAACAGAACAACTCAAGTCTTTACGTCGTCATTGCCGCACGACTCGCACACTCTTGCAGCTGATAGATTAAACGGTTATGACACTGTGACGAAAACGACTATAGTTTTGCCCACTTCACCTTAATACTGTTGCTACACTACCTTGTGAAATTCAGACATCATAGTTTGGCCGTTTACATCAAAGAATTCATACTGGGCAAAGCACGCGTCGGCTCAGTAATGATTAACTGAATAGTGATAAAACACGACTGCAAATTATTGTCTCTCAAAAAGTCACGCGTGTCACATCACATCAACTTTGTTACTACATTACAGCATGTACTTAAAATGTGTTCCTCCGACACGAACACAAACGTGTAGACAATGAAGCCTCTCGCCAACAGCACAATAACCACACATGACTCTCAGCGGCCACTCATTGTTGATGCATCATTTCAGTTCGTCGATATATGATCTGAAAATGAATACGAGTATTAAATAGATAACAAAAATTTTAATGATTTTGTAATGTCAGTGATTTTCAGAGCCAATGCGTGTGCTGCACAGTATGAATTCATTGTTTTAAACAGCTAAACAACAACTTCTAAATTTCATAAAATAGCGTAGTAACAGTACTAAAGTGAGGTAAACAAAACTGCAGTAATTTGTCACGTTTTTCTTCGCAACGTTGCACGCCAAAAATTATTAAGATCAGTCAATGTTTTATGGAGCTATTCAAACAAATAAAAGTGGTTTGGTTTTTTGAGACACGGCGTATTATTTCTGTCCAATGCTATGTATTGCATTGGACAGCCAAAAAACCCGATACGTAACTAACTAGTCTATAAAGATGAGAACAATATTACGGTCAGTTGCAGCAGGTGACAGATGCGACCTGATAATAACGGCGATGACAAAAATATGTCGTGTGACGTTACGTCATTAAGCAAGTCGTTAGACAGAGACCGCACCCACTCCACTCCACGAAGAGCTCAGCGGCACAGCGCTTCTTCGACGCTCGTTATATCGAAGATACGAGTGTGTGTGATTATGCCTACATAACTACATATCGTCTGCGCTCGAGTACGTCTGTAGGTGAACATTCTCGTGCCTGCCGATTCGTGTGCTATTTTGGCTGCGAGTCGCAAACAGCGAATGGTGAGAACTGAGAAGAGTGGTGAACAATGACAGTGCGTCACTACAGAAAATGTTTCTGCGGGTGTTGTCAGACGCGGCAGACAATAAGCCGCCGCAGGGTCTCTGCAAGCTAGACTACTGCAAGTTACATGCCTCTTGTTAACTTGCTAACGGGGCTTCAAGTAGAAAAGAAGTACTAGCCACGGTATGGGAAACTTTCCTCTATCGGTTGGAGAGACGGTTGCAGATCTAATATTGGTCATTAAGCATTTTATGTTTTAATCATCTCAGGAGGAATAAATGGCACTATACTTTCCAAGCTGCCAAGGATGTGTCGGTACGAGTATGCTATATCGACCGATACCGTCCCACTTTAAGCATTGCATGCTATGTTCAACCGGAGTCAGCCAACTACAGTGTACTCGGAACGCCACAGCTCGACAGATTCTGTTGGGTCTGACGTTCCGCAAGTTAACACAAAACAGTGCGTTATCGACCTGTCATGTCTAAATAGTGACGTTCAGCCTGAGTAACTCTGTGCCACGAAACAGTCACCCAGTTCCAAGAACTGCAAGTCGCAGCTCTAGAACAAGAACGATCAGTCCGCAAGAATGTGGTTCAACTTCAACCTTGCAGCAACCTTAGCGCCGGGCCATGTGACAGTTGCTCCCGCGTCTGCAGCTCCAAAATTGGACTCCATGCCCATCAACAAACTCATCGATGACAAGCGATCCGTCGTTTCAGATGGGTTTTGCATTCACTGCACTGTACTGGCTACATACGCGTTTGCCAGAAGAATCAAGTTCAAGCTGTCGCCTATGACGTAAGGCGCAGTGCTCATGAAATTAGTAGCTTGTAACGTCTGACACCGACAATTGCGATTGCGCTGTAGCCTAACCTCAACATCTGTTGTAGACTAGTCGAACGCCACAAAAATCAAAAACATACAACGAACTGTAAGACGTTTTTCTTCCACATATGATGACACAAATTTGTTGTATACTCCGGAACTTTTGACACATTGTAACGTTTGTTGTACAAAGTGTTTTACAGCACTTCTTCTGCAGTTACTCGGGTGACGCATTGTTATTGTCCGCCACTCTTCTTTCAATTCGCTGTATTTGTTATACAATTGGCTTCTACAATTGGCTTCCCACTGACTGCAGAACCGTCAATTGCACATAAGCAGTTAAGTTCATCAGTCTGTCAAGTTTACTAGATGATAAGGTATGGCAGTACAAGTACTGGTTTGTAATTAAGATGAAAAAAGTTATAGTTTTTTTATGTAAAACATTAGTGACATCCGTAATATATTTAGATTCAGCAGTTTTTTTGTTTAGTCCAAGAGCATTAGGGTTTACTAAGGAAAAATTAGTATCAAGCTGATTTTTTTTCAAAACAGTTAGCATGGAACACTAGGAATAACATATCAAAATTCCCCAAGAATCCCAGGTGAGCTTTCTTTAAAATTTAAATTTAAATTTTTCAACAACATTGAAAAATGGGTCAATTTTTGACTACGTCACAACATAGGCATATTGCATATCAAATCAAAGGCAATAAAAAGCTGAATGCGAATATGATATTGATGTACCAATACAATGACTCTACTGCTAGTAGAGATAAGTTAGCGTTGTGCGTCATACAAATTTACTTACTTACTTAGTAAAAGTAAACTTATTATACGGTTTTTGCGACAATTAAACGTAATCATTATCACTGCAACTGACGCAGAACAGCGAGGCTAAAACGTAGCTTACTCACAAAAATAAAACATTTGCAAAAATTAACTGCATCGCTTAACAGCAGCATTAACGAGTTAATGTTCTCGTAAACAGGGGCGTCCATCCCCACTCAGCGCCAGGAAACAAACCACCACCCACCAAATCATACCAACCCTTTTTAATTTTTCTTTTTTCCCTTTCCGGTTTCTTCTTAACTCCTTTTTCTCCTGCCCCGAAAAATCTAGCTTAAGCGTCTGTGTTTCCCAAGCGGGGTCCGGGACGGAGCCGCGGCCGCAAGCACATTTTAAGCATTCTGTTCTCTCAAAACATCTAGTCGTTTATATGCAATACAAATGGCCGTGTTTTATTGTTTAATCAGTTGAAAAATTTCTTCAGTTTAACTCCACGAAATTTTTTTGAGAAAACATTCTGCTTTCACCTGTCTAAAGAGTGGACGCCCCCCATTGCGTAGACGTAACGTGTTTATCAAAGTTGCATTAGCGGCACGGTTACGATGACTGACTGAAACAGGTGCAGGGGGTCAAATGTCCCCTCTAAATTTGGGCTGTCGGAAAATTTTTATTGTCGTTGGATAACTTTCGTCCAAAAAATGCAAAATTTGGGACTGAAATTTTAATTGTGAGGAAATTTAGCTGCAAAATAGTCACTATCTCCTTTGTTGTAAATTTGCAATGTCTGTCGAAAAATTGCAACCTCATGCCTGTCTACTTTTTAACGCACGATGCCGCTGGGCTAAAATACAAAATACAAAAATGAGGTAACGACGATGAACGAGTAAAGTGAACCGAGGTACTATGTTGAGCAACGACATAACGCAAAGGCTCGGCGTGGTATTACAGAATGCGCGATAATGGCGGATACGTCTTGGAGCGAATATCCGGAGATAATCAGCATAGCATAGGCTAGCTCCTTATCTCGAAAGCAAAAAGTACAGTCTGAGAAAACAAAATTAGTTTGAGAATTCCCTGCATCAGAAGCAGCGACGCTTGATCATCACGTTCATAAGCGAACGTGAAAGCACGGCGGCGACTCACCTTGCCTCGGCGAGAAAAAAAAGGCTATACAGCAGCGCCGCTGCTCGGGGCAAGCGGCCCCCTAGTGCAGCGCACTCGTTAAATCGATGACGTACAGGTAAATGTGCACTGACGAGCGTCTTAAAGCGTACACGGCAGCAGGCTGTGAGAACTAAGTACGAGTGAACCAAAGCATGCAGTGAAAATATCACTGACACTCAGCACCGTCGTCGTAAGCTGACGAAACATTGTTACCGATACTATATTAAGCAACGTATAAAAATATTACTATAAAATATATTCAGTTACGAAGCTCAAAGCTAAGCCTATTACTGCAAACGAAACAGTTATTACCTGGTATTTTATGCTGTTTTACGTAATATGCAATGAAATCACATGAAACTGGACATACCTTGATAGACTTGCACGACTCCTGATGATCGCCTGACGAACTTCATACAGCTGAAAGCGTGTTTACTACAAATAAGTACAGAATCAACTTATTGTAGTAAAATAAAGCAGCTATTTTTACACCAATATAACCAAACTTATCTCTAACGTTTTGTACCGACATTGTCAGAACACTGAAGACCGGCTCTATTTTTATCTTCATTTCTACTAGTACGAGTACATTCGAAGCGAGGGACTGTTTAGGTAATTTGCTGCCATACACTCTTACCGCAGATTGCGGGTTTTATGGCCTTGATCTGCTATACGTTTTACTTACTTACTTATTTAACTGCCTATTTTTACATGCACCAGAAATGTGCGGATCCTGCAATTTTAGATCCGCGTCCGCACTGCTAGAAACAGTGATAATGTTTAGAATATACTGGAACCCAGAGAAAGCCTTCAGAAATGTGGCATGTGCCAAAAAAAACTGCAAATGCAACTGAAATTTTGTAGTATTATTGTTACTAAAAAGTAGGAACGTTGCAGTAAAAAAATTGTTTTTCTCAGGAAACGTTCGCGTCCGCACATCTCTGACATGCCCTTCGCCGTCAGCGTTGAGCCACTGTAATGGGTCCTATTTGCGAAAAGTCAACGACAGGCGCAACATTTGACGTCGTAAAACGAAGCGCGCTTGCGGTCCGAGTGGACTGGCGTGACCGTTCGTAATTCGCACTGTTAAAAAGGGAATGCGAGCGCAAAGAGCGAGTTTAAGTGAATTTGATTTCAGCGTGTGCATGACATGATAAAGTTGGCGTGTGAAGTTAAGGCTAGTTAGTCGGAGTTGTTGACAGATTGGACAACTAGCAAGCAAGCAAGCAGTGCCGGTGTCCCATTATAAGATCGCCCTCTAGAAAAGTTTCCCCGTCCGACAATTTACCGGTAAAAATCCGCCCTGCCCGGAGGCCGCCTGAGCAGAACAGATTTTTACCGGTAAATTGTCGGTCGAAGGGAGAACTTTTCAGCGGGGCGATCCTATAACGGGGAGACTTTTATGAGGCCCGCGATATTTTAATAAAAGGGAGACATGTAAAATCCGTGATTATCTTTTTCCGGGCGAATTTTTCATGGGGTAGACATTTTAATACGGCACCGGTGTAGCTGGGTGCGTGCTCAAGGTGTCAATTATTAATCAGACACCTTGCCGTGCTGTGCGTTGTGCGCCGTGCGACGGCAAAGTGCAAGCAACAATCGCTCATTGACGACTTGCGACTTGGGTGTGAAGTGGTCAGGTGACGTCATCACTAGCAGCAGCAGAAGCGGCAAGTAGTGTCAGCATGGGGCACTGCGTCAGGAATTATTTTGGGTTTTTAGCTCACATTTTAACGTGTTAACACAACTAAATCTGTACGCGGAAAGCATGGCTTCAATAACGTCGCACGAAATAGCGGCACAGTTTGTGTAGCGACACTATCTAGGTGATAATTGCTGACCTGCTAGTTGGCGAACTGCGTGACGTTCGAAAGAAACTCTGATTCTGACATATACGTTTTAAGTAGTAAACTATTGCTTTTAAAAACATTCGGCAAGCTAGCGTTTTATACAACACAATATATCAATCAATATGGACTCACGCTTGTTTGAAGAAACTCTTACCGTGAAATACGTCAAAAACAAGGCAACTAAAAACTATGCGACACACTGGAGTTTTCAGAAACACAGCCTAATGCCAAAAGCGTGAACCGATTCTGCGGCCAAGTGCACTGTACCCTCACACGATTTGTAGACTGACGGTCTCGAACTGCGTGAGTATCATTGGTGCCGTGGGTGTCGAAGTATCGCGCTGATTAGCTTCGTCTGTGTGCACTGCCGGGTATGTACGTGTCACGTAGCGCGCGACTCAGTCACTTAATGGCGTCACGTCATCCAACATATCGTTGTAGCGCAATCGCCAGCCTCCATTCGAGACCTGTTTGTGTCAGCCTCTGCAACTGCTGCAATAATTGCTATCTGTATAATGGCGACGCACGTCAGCAGCTGGCGTCGACGCAGCGCACGCCACGTTACAATGCCACATTCACCTCGTACGTTTGCATCACATCTGCAGCTGCAATTACACAACGCTGCTGCCTATTTTTGGATCACGAAGCGGCTATGGATGAGCAGTCATTTCCAGCGTCGATGTGATATTTTTATTAGTGTGCTAGAACAGCGGCAGCTGAGCACCATTAGCGACGTTAGCATCGACGTGGTCAGTCGGTGGTCGTCAAGTGTTGATTCCACGACTCGCGTTGTTTTAACCACCGTTTCTAATCTAGGTAACAGGCCCTACAGCGTCAGTATGTCGAATAAACCTCGATCGTTTAGCTGGTTACCCTTGATTCTCATGTTCATCGGTCCTTACCTTCGGTTTCCATTCTGGTAATGCCAATTTTTTTCATATCACGCCTTCCTTGACACAATTTCACCAAGTCTTAGTAACAGATCATTATCTCAAAAAGCATTTACAACATACTTAGTTGGGCTATCACTTCGTGAGTAGACGCAATTAGTACAGACGATGGCTGTGGTCATCGCCAAGAAAAATGCGACAGTAAGCCCGGCTACCATGATTAATGAGTGTTGGCGTACGGTACGACACTGGCTAGCTACAGTTTCTAGCGGTAAGTGTAGTCTGCCACTTGTTTAGTAGTTTTAGAAATAAGTAAAAAGTACGTTAGCAACACGAAACCCAAGTCAAAGCGAAGCATACAGCATTATTCGAGATACGAAGCGGCAATTTAAACCCTAAGCGCAAAGTATCATTTCACTTACTTGTGATGGACAATTTGAACGCGAAATTTCATGTCTGACTCCTCGGAGATGCAGACGATATGGTAGCTAATATCCTGGCGGAAGCAGGGTACAGCCGATCCACCACCGACGCCGGCGCTAGTGGCCGCTAGGTGTCGCTCGTAACCACTGCCGCTGCACGAGGCGTGAATGCGCATGCTCACAAACATCTCGGTGTCGTTGACGACGATCTCTTTCCGCTTGTGCCACGTGTCCGTGTTCCTGAAATACTCGACTCGACTCAGCCAAACGCGCTGTCGGCCGTCGTCGTCGCCAACAGGAAGTGGTTCGTACAGAAATGGCGGGAACGAACAGTAGCCTCGACAGTCACATGCTGTAGTGCACAAACGTTACGCCTGTGTCTGACTTGCGTCAACAATCAAATCTTATACCTTGTTTACACGATAAAGCAAACATAAAGCAAACTTAAAGCACACGTATTGCACGTGTATTTTGAATACGTTTGCTTTATGTTTGCTTTATGTATGCTTCCTCGTGTAAACGGGGTATTAATGACTCACTCACCGGCCATCATATTTACCACTGGTTCCTGAAATTTGACGTACACGATCAGTGTTTGAATATTTTAGTAATACAACCGATCTGATTGATGACAATATTTGTACCCCATGAAGAACAGTACACTATATGAATACTGGTCGCTGTTGGTTGTTTTATTAAAATAAATTTTACATGCCATAGTAAACTACGAGAGTTGCACATCAAAGACCAGCGAGGCAACTGCAGTGTGTTAAAAATCCATTTTGTTTTGTTGCGCAGCTCATACAATTTTATACGCAAAATTAAAAAAAACACGATACTGTGTTGCTAAAATGAAGACTGGTGCATCAGTTACTTGCTACAAGACGTTAAAACAGTTTTGCAGTGAAAAGCAAAAAAGTAATTATCGCACTAAAGTGAGCAGTAAATAACTGAACACCAAGTCGTACGTAACAAGCAAAATGATCAAACAAGTACGACATTCATTACGTGCGTTCATTCGGCTGTAAAACGCGATTAGAAACTCATTTTCAGAGGCGTGACATCATCAGTCAGCAGCAAGCCCGGTATTCGGCCTCCTAACATGCAGTCCGAACTTGAACCTGGTGGATTATGCGGTGTGATGGAAATTCGGCCAAATGAATTGTACCGCATTCGACGGTTTGTCACAAGACAGGAAATCCTGGAAGAGTGTCACACGTTCTCGAAGAAATTCAGTCATTGTAACAGTTTCGTATAGTGAATATCAGCGGGGCGTGCACATGAGAAAAAGTGTTGTTCAGAGAGCATAAAACCTTGACAATTTACTACAAGGTCACCACGTTATCCGACTAGGCCCACACAATACACAGCTGAGTTTAAGACTCTGCTGAAAAGTCACGTACGGTGTGTCGTGTTGTGATTACAGTTCGACGCCTGTGTCCACAAAATGATCGCCGACAGTGCGTACAGACGTGCTTGACATGTCGTATCGACCGAAAATAATTTGCGCATACTATCTCCGTTTTTTTAGCTGCGGTTAAACAACTTTTTGTGGCATCTGTTCACTGTTCTCAATGTGGTCGCGCCATACATGCACAGATAGACATAAGCGTTATGGAAAGCCATTGCAACACTATCCCAAATTTAGACCGTGACGGTTTTCCATAGTAGCGCAAATGCATTTTCGGAAAAAAATCTATTCCCGCGAGCGCACAGGACAGGTGCGACAGGCGTCGTCAGCGTAACAAAACCAATTGTACGGTAGAGTTTACTCACCTCGCCAGAGGCTGGACAGCACGAGTAGCGGAAGCGGAAGTAGATTCATTAGCGCAGGCGCAGAGCTGCTGTCGCACTCGCCGCGCCCACCAGGCCACATTACCATCAGCATTCAGCGCTCAACGTCACTCTGACGATATCGCCTGCAAGTAACCAACCGACGCAAGCGATGATGATGCCCTTCACGACACGCACTTTTCCACCCACGCATCTGTCGGTTTTATGCGCTTTTAGTGGTTTTTCGCATTGTCAAGGCGGGCATCTCTGTCAATGTGAGCAAGTACAAAATGCAGAATGATGCACTCAGTCTTGACCTTGCAATGTCAAATGAAACAGAAAAGCAGCAGGTCACTCAGAGAGCGCAAACCTCTGCCAATGCTATATCATTTATTTATCCGCTGTTTTAGCCAGGCCAGGTGACAGCAATACGTTTGGTTCGGCGAAAGTTTGCTTGTAGACCTATGACAACGGCAAAAGTTTTTTAAATCTTATAGTGGATCCAAATGCTGATCCTGATCACTACTAAAAATATAGTCACCTATAAGTTTGGGCAAGTCTAACCTTCTCTGAGGATTTCAACTACTCTGTAAACCCGCCTGTAACTTTTTGTATAATCAGAAAACTAATTTAACACCGGTCATCACATAACCTTTTTGGCAAAAGTGTATTTTTATAGCCAGCACAATATTAAGCCCTCCTTGTAGTATTTTAGTTACTCCCATTCTTTGACAATGCCTTTGGTCATTTGACCTATAATTGTGTTGAATGGTTTAAAGCTAAAGTGCTCAAGTGAAATAACAAACCTGAACTTCAACGCTGTACGTTAAGCTGTTAGAATACTCTTATAGTTAAGGTTATGTGTGTCTGTGATATGCTATAGCCCAGTAACTGTTGTACATATTTTTGTTTTGTTTTCTACCACAT
>Ga0056128_1001115_pt1 | contig 28648 bp, 12 predicted proteins | sample WorMetLIZISLAND2_FD_71113 | JGI IMG/M metagenome (GOLD analysis project Ga0056128, IMG submission 71113) | Marine gutless worms symbiont microbial communities from Max Planck institute for Marine Microbiology, Germany - Olavius geniculatus... ... | reverse complement strand
CGTATGCACACACTTTCGCTTCCCGAGCATGGCACATATTTATCTGACTGTAATTTTGTCATTCGTATGCTATATAAACACAGTTATTAAGTTTTAAACGTCGTTTTAGGCCTATCACATCATGACTTTTATCATATTTTTACCAGTTAGGCCTACTAGATTTTAGGCAGTCACACATTCCAATTTTGTTGCTGTTGTGCTGTTGTTCAATTGACGTGCTTGTTTCTGCAACATGTGTACACAGTTTTGTGGACTTTTTTAAAACTCTTATATTTACTGTATGTTAGGCCTACATTGCGCACATGCTTGCGTTCTGTCAAGTTAATGTATTAAACGAATATGATGATGATGATAATGATGATGATTATCTTCTTCGAGAAAGTCAGTAGGCCATAACGTTTTTCGCCTGTTTATCAAGTTGGCAAAATTTACATAACACGAAGTAGACAGATATGTAAATGTGTGTGAATTTGAGACTACAGCTCCCACAGATGCGCATTTTTAGTGTCTGTTTACGTGGCTAAACAAGACTGGAGCTGTACTACGGACAAAGACCCGTAAGTTTACCCAATTACTCAGAGTTATTGTTCAACGATGACCGAAAGTCGTGGCCTCCACTCTTTATGACTGCTGTGTCCAAATTCCACACCGTAGTATCACGCCGGTCTGCTACTGTATAGACCGACAGGTCAGCGCATATCCGAGAAGAGTTTTAATCGTTTTACGGACAACTTTTTTTCAAATTTAAATTTATATAAATATTTATCATTTCAATTGTTCGATAAACATTCGACTGTTAACAAAAAAAAACTACTTGAAAATAATTACGTACGGATTCTGTGCTGAGATTTCTTTAATAAATTACGCGTGATGAGTGACAGTGACGTGATGATAACATAACTGGAAAAATTTAGTAAAAATATCTAAGGCAAAAAATTTCGGTTACGCTATTTTATTTAGCATTTTAAAAAGTTTTTTTCTGTAAAAACGTTCCTAATGTTTTAAAATATTTCTCTAAGTTTGTTACGTCAGCGATCGAGTTAGGCTGAACGTGGCGAATGGCGACCAGAGTTGACTAAGCTATGTTTACCAGGCCGTCGTAATATTCGTTATGCTATGCTATGGACTGCGCCGTCGAAACGACGGATCGCTTGTCATCAGCGAGTTTGTTGATGGGCGTGGAGTTCAATTCTGGAGCTGCAGAAGCGGGAGCAACTGTCACATGACCAGGCGCTGAGGTTGCTGCGAAATTGAGCCCCCCTTCCGAACCGCTCTCCTGTGCTCCAGAGCCTCGATTCGAGAGTCCTCGAACCGGCCGACCGCCTCACGGCACAAAGCCCTGCAGACTGAGCGATCCTGCGTGTCACCGCTCGGAGTTGACGAGTCCTTGTTGCACTGCTTCATGTTAACCTTCAGAGCGTCTTTGTACCGTAAGACTGGCCCACATTGCAGACGCTTTTCCACTGCCAGTTGTCCGAGAAATACTTGCTTAAGGATGCAACTGTCTGACATGCGCCTAATGTGATCGACCAAAAGTAGCTGGGCTTTAAGCAAAAAAGCTTCTGTTCCCATGATACCACATATGTTCAACACATCTGTGTTGGCGATTCTGTCCTGCCACTTGACACGAGCTATTTTGCTCAGACAGCGGAGATCGAAGTGGTCCAATCTGCGGTTTGATCGCCGGTAGAGTCAAATCTCAGAGCCATACAGCACCGTCGTCAACACCACAGCTCGGTAGACGGCAATCTTTGTTTTCAGGGATACGTCATGCACTACCCGCAATCGCCGCTGGAGTTTTCCGAATGCGCTACATGCCTTGGCGAGACGGGATGTGATGTCGCCGTCTGCTGAGATGGTGTTGGACAAGAAGCTGCCCACGTAGCAGAACTTGTCAACGGATTTCAGGGCGCCATCACTGCCGGCCGTAATACTGGCTGACGCGGTCTGATGTGGCGGATATGACTGGCACATGGCTTCAGTCTTCTTCAGCTGACGGTCAATCCAGATCGTCTGGCAGCGTTGTTGAACCATCAAACAAGAAGATCTGTGCATCTGCTAGCGTGTGGGCAACTAATGCACAGTCATCTGCGAAAAGCAGATCCCGTAGGACGGTCAACTGCACTGGTCTTCGCACGCAGACGTCTTGCATCAAACGCGTCACCATCTGTACGGTAGTGGATAGGGACACCAGCCACACAATCGCGAAATGCCACTTTAGCCATCATGGCGAAGAAGATTATGAACGAGAGTGGCGCCAAGACGCATCCCTGGTTTGTGCCGTTGGTAACTCAAAATCTGCAGTCATTTCGCCGTTTTCGACAATCGCTGCTCGCATGCCGTCGTGGAAAAAAACGAATGATGTTGACAAAACCAGGAGGGCAGCCAATCTTCAGCAGAACTTCCCAGAAGAGCGTGAATGGACGGCCCAGATGATTGGCCGCATAGTTGGAGTACTTTTGGCCTATAAGACTGTGAAATGCAAGACAACTGTAGAGTCAACTTGCATAAATCTCTAATAATGTATCAGAAATAACTTAGTGCATTTCTGTCGGCATGCCGAGCACTGCATTGACATAGTGCTTTTAGTTAGTCGAACGATATCGAAACAGTTGTAAAACTTGCCGGTCAACAGGAGTTCATTCAGGCGTCGGCGATCAACGGACATTATGTACTAAACACGCACACACACGCGTTAAATTATTATACGGTTGCATTGATCATTTTTACCTCCGCCAAGGAGGTAATGTTTTTACCAGACTTTGTTTGTCTGTCTGTTTGTCTGTCTGTGTATTAGCAAGATAACTCAAAAAGTTATGGACGGAAATTTCTGAAATTTCGAGGGTATGTTGGGCATGGCATAAACTACCGGTGATTCAATTTTGGACGTGATCCGAAAGGAATCCTGGATTCTGGATTACTTTGAAATTTTCGTTACCATTGCGTTAAAGGAGGCATAAGGGAACCGCTGGTAAAGCGAAGATGGTGACGCCACCTGGCGAATAACATTGCCTTGGCGGAGGTACCTGCGGGCTATGACTGCTTTCTAGTTATTTACTGTGCAAGTTGCAGCAACAACGAGCAAAATATGCGAACCCAGTGCTGACATTTGCAGCCGTCCGTTCAGTTGTCCAGAGACGTCTCAGGCGTTGACAGTGAATGCGAAAGTTAAGTTAAATCTTGCAGTCGGCGCCAGGCGATCAAAAGGTCAAAGGTCACTCGAGAGGCCGCATAATAAATCGGCACAATGCCTGCACACTGTATATTTCTAGCATAGTTATAAAATACGAGTAGGCCTTATATTATTCCCTCCGCCAAGAAGGTTATGTTTTTGCCAGACTTTGTTTGTTTGTTTGTCTGTCTGTCTGTCTGTCTGTGAGTCAGCAAGATAACTCGAAAAGTTATGGACGGATCTTTCTGAAATTTCGAGGGTATGTTGGGCGTGGCATAAACTACCAGTGATTCAATTTTGGGGGTGATGCGAATGATTCTGGATCACTTTGAAATTTTCGTTAATATTGCTTTTAATGGGGGATAAGAAAAACCGCTGCCAAACCGAATATGGTGCTGCCACCTGGCGAACAACATGGTTTTGGCAGAGGTCTGCGGGCTCTGACTGCTTTCTAGTTTTCTTTCTTATAGTCTGTTTATCTTGTTTGCTTACTTCTGGTGTATAAATATGAACATATTATAATGTATGTTTTGGTTTCACAAAAGCCATGACATTAGTAAGCTAGTTGCTGTGTGGTATAAACCATGGAACATAAAACATGTTTTTTTTATACTTTTATAAAAACATTATAAAAACATTTAAAAAAACATTAAACTGCAAATGTTTCCAATCGCTACTTTTTACTTTATACATTTTTTTAAAATTTTATGTAACTGTGATTATGGTACATACTCATCTATAAACTAAACAATCAAATGTCAGAACAAATACCAAGTACGAGTATACTAGTCACATTAACAGTTTTTAACACATCTGTGGCAATTTATATATGCATCTTTATTTACCATGAAAGGTAGCAAACAAATACAAAATAAAAGAAAAACTTAACTTAAAATTTACTCTAACGAGTTAACAAAAACAAAAAACATGACATCAAAAAGCACAAAAACATTTTAAAAATATAAAAAAAACATAAGAAATTTTTAAAAAAACATTAAAAAAACATGTTTTTAGACTTTTATAAAAACATAAAAATGTTTTTTTACATCTATGGTATTAACCTGCTCTTTCGTTCCGTACGGTATTTGTCGTTGCCGTCCGTTGACATCGTGGATCATTCTGGCGTACATAGCAATACCGTTGTTAATGATTTCCGTCTCCAGTCCGATATAACGTAACGCATCACGACCGCGACAAGACAGAGCCAAGTTGATGCTGCGACCGTGTACCACCTCCTGCTGACGAATATCTACAGCGACAGGCATAGAAAACCAATAGACTTAGGCTTTTTAAAGTTTTTACTTTTTAAGACTTTAAAAAATTTTTTGTTCTAGTTTATAACTAGAACCAGACATAAATTTTGAACATGGAAAGGCCCGTCGAGAAAGTGGGGTAAGAGGGTAAGTTACCCCAAACCCCGCGACGTTTGGGAGCCCCGCTGTCGATCAGAATATAAAAAGTACATCAGAATGCGCCATTTTAAGAAAAAAGTTCAAAAAAGTTTTTCTCAGAGGCACCCAGCAAAACTGTTTTCCCGGGATCCGCTGTGGCTCTCGACAGGCTTGCATCTATGATTTTATAAACCATTTTTGTGTCAAGTCGTTATTGTTTCATGAATGACGTGACATCAGTACGTATAAATTAACATTTTAATATACAGGGTGGTCCAAAAACGACACAAAGTCTATGGCACCATAATTTTGCAACCGTACATCACAGAGTTATGCGGTTTTTAGCAAAATGTTCCGAAAAAAATTGTTTACTATTAAAGTTAGTGTTTGAATACAAAAGTTAAATATTTTTTATTATTGCCGATAGCAATCAAACCACGCAAAACAGTATTACCCTCGACACCACGGTCCATAAAAATGTGCCACTATTATTTGTTTAATAACTCTGTGAAACATTGGCCGATTTGAATAGTTTTTAGCACGCTACATTAGGAAAAAAACTTGACACACATGTCTGTAGTTTTGGCCAGTTCCTCTTAATGTTGTTGTTACACTACCATGTAAAATGCAGGAGTCGCAGTTTTGCCATTGACAACGCTGAATTACTACCGCGTAGCGCATGCATTGGTTCAGAAATTATTAATCGAATAGCGACAAACACGTTTAGCAATTATTATCTCCCAAAAAGTCGCACGTGTCACATCACATCATTTTCATTTCAGCATGTGCTCAAAATGTTTTCCTGCAGCACAAACGCAAGAGGTAGACATTGACATCATTTGCCAACAGCACGTTCAGGAACTGCATGACTCAAGCGGCCCACTCCCTGTTGATGTATCATTTCAATTTGTCGATTTGCAATTTTAAAATGAAAACGAAGTAACAGATTTTTAATAACTTTGCGGTCTCAGTAATTTTCTGAGCTAACGCATGCACTACCCAGTGTGAATTCATTGTTGTCAATGGTCAAACTACGAACTTCTGCATTTCACAAGGTAATGTAACGACATTAGGGCGAGGTGGCCAAAACTACAGACGTTTGCATCGCGTTTTTTAATGTCACATGCCAAAAATTATTCAAATCAACCAATGTTTCACGAAGTTATTGAACAAATAGTGGCACGTTTTTATGGAGCGTGATGTCGAGGGTTATACTGTTTTTCCATAGTTCAATTGCCAGCAGCAATAACAAGGAATATTCAACTCCTGTATTTAAACATTGATTTTAGTCACGTAAAGAATTTCTTTCGGAACATTTTGCTGAAAACCACATGACGTATGGTTACAAAATTATGGTGTCATTAACTTTGTGCCGTTTTTTGGACCACCCTATAGATATGATTTGTAGCACGTGTATCATGCGTAAGGCTATTGCTTTACTATAAAAACCCAATTCTCTAAAAAATTGATTTTTAAATATTTTTTTCAAAGTTTAATAACTAAGGTTTTTCTGACATAAAACATTTCCAACCGTGAATCACGATAATGATGATAAAGAAAATTCGCGCATACGAGCGAGTTCTGCTGGGTAGATGATTATCATCTTTTCGGCGCTTTGAGCCGGCGACAGTTAAGCCGTTAAACACACTTAAGCTAGCATAGGTCTACATGTCACTGCTCGTGTCTGGAACAGTCTTCCTGAACAAGTCACCTCCGCACCTTCCGTGGTCGTCTTTCGGTCCCCTTTTATTGCTTTTAAAAACCCATTTTCCACGTCTCGTATATCGCCCCTTGTGTTGGTACAGTGTCGGCGAAGTGACGCTCATGTTACTATAGTATAGACACTGTAATCGTTTCTGTTACTGACTTACTTAGAAGCCCATAACCATGTCAGCATAATAACTATAACTTACCTGGTCTCATCTCATACACGTCGACAGCATAACCTCGCTTGGCGAGAAAACACGCTTGCAGACTTCCGACCTGTGACGCACGTCAGTCACACATCGTCCGTCGTCAATAATACCGATTATTTTTAAATGATATTTAAACGTTTCATATACATTTTATCTGCGATAGCCGTAGCAAAACAGAAACTCCACTGTTTCTGCATAAGCTATAATGTGTTTTCAGTTTAATGCACGTTTATCGTAGAGCAGCCTATGGTACCGGCTTAGCATAAGCGAGCTTCGACTCGGGTGAAAAATATCAGTATTCACAAGCATCAAAGTAATCTGGGAAAAAGCGGCATCGCTAATCGATGCTGCTAAAGCTACCTGACACACTATAAGTACCGGTAATTTATTTGGTAAATTAGTTGCAAGTGCATGTTTTGACTGAGGCTTCAGTTATCTAATTAAATCTTCCTTTCCTCCGCCGTTCAGGAACCCTATCTAGCACCGGATGCCACTAGACTCCACGCATGCGCCTGCCAAATGGTAGGTTATCTAAATCCGTCGCAACGGTATTATGAGTACAACAGACAACAGAGAGACTGCGCTACGGAAAAATGTAACTATAGGTGGAATCGCTTGCGCTAGAGCGATACCGCCTAACAATTAATACAAATATGATTAGAGTGCCGGTATATACTTACCAGTCCGCCGCCAACAATAGCGACACGCTTATTTCTGTGCGTCACGTTTGACATGTTGGTTTTCTTCTTCGCTCAAGGCTCAATCTTTCAGAAGTTTCAAGTTCACTAGAGTTTCCTGTCGATGAAAACAGTATATCCTAATTCACGCTGATGGATTTTTTTACAGTATGAACGTAGCTGCTACCACAAGTAATATCATATAGGTTTAATAGGTAAAATAAAACTAAGTGATGAAAATTAATCAATAATAGACTCATGGCTTGCAGGTCATTCATTCGCAATACATTTTGATCTCAACGATCAACAAACAGTCTATATTCTTCTGCGGATTTTTATAACAATTTTTTTCGCTAAGGATGTGATGACCCATTTTTCGATTTTCGCGCAATTTTTTTTACTTCAGGAATGTTTTTAATGGTATAAGAATAGCGATAGGCTTACTATTTGCAGTTAGGCCTATAAATTGCCCTGGAGTCGTAAATCAAACTGGATTCGCAGGAGCAGTAAGGCCCAAACAACAGTGAGTTTTGAGCCTATGCGGAACAGACGAACAGACAAACGGCAAGACGTGTGATGTGTCCTAGAGATTACCTGCTCAGATCTTCTCGCGGTAACTAACTCGCCGATTCGCTCGCACGGTTTTCTGCAGTCAAGTCGCCCGTATGTCGCTGCTTGAACTGGTAATTACCCGGTATGTGCACGGCCATTACATTCTGTCCGAAAGCAAGCTCAAAGTCCACTTAGTCTACTTTGATTTGCTGCGCATTAACATTACCCTAAACAAGTTGTACAACAAGCTGCACGCTTCGCAGTGTTTTAATACGCGAAAATAATATTCGGATTTTGCGAATTCGTTATTTGTATTTTGATATCATGTTGTAGGCCTACAACTTGTTGCCCGACACGTCTAAGACAAATGGAAGTACCGGTAGTAGAGTTATGGCATAGCGACTACAGATCAACACATGAACACGATAATATAGCTCGGGCATGTTTTCAGTTCATAGTTCATAGGTCAGTCATTTGCAGAGAAAAGAAACAATCAGACTCTCTGCTGGTTTAGTACTTGTACGAGTGCTATGAAAACTGCACGTTGAACCCGTCGCTAGATACAGAGTGCGCCGAGAAAATACGCTAAGCCCCCTCTTTCTACACACGTTAGTCGCCTTCGTTACATTCTTAAATCTTGCTTTTGTGGCGCATTCCGTTAGCGCGTTCGGCTGTTAAACGAAAGGCTGCTGGTTCGAGTTCACGTGTCCCGGGTACAATTACTTTTTAAATTCGTTTACATTTTTTACATCAAGACACAATAAAATGTTTTATTATTCATTCATCCATTTTTTCATAATCAATTAGCGAATTAATTTTAAGCCGAACAAGCAACGACAATTAGATGCAATAGACCCATAACGGGCATGGCAATGATAAAATAATGCTCGAACTGGTAGTGAGTTTGACTTCCGGTCAAATGGTCATTACTAAAATGGGCAACTACCGACAGGTGGCTCATTTCGATATATAACCAACACCGCGGTCAACTCAGCCTTCCATCCCTCCAAGATAGGTAAATCGAGTACCGTCCTGTCTGGCAGGGTTTAGGCGGGGCGCGTTTATTGTGATACCATATGTCAGGTGACGCTCTGTAGCTCTACGATGTGTTCCAATAAAAAGCTATGCACCACTTTAATTTAACCTTCAACTTTTAACACTGCTCACGTCGTCTTATCTATTTGTTTCTTTTTTCTCCTTTTTTCCTGTTTTTTATCAGTTTCTTTTTTTTTCTTGTCGTCTTATTATCCAGCCATGGGCCAGGAAAACGCTTTAAAATTTTTATTGCAAAAATGTAATCAGAACTTTACTTATACGATACATTTGTACATTTGTCTGCACAGAAATTGCAAGTCATTTTGCATTCAAAAAGTCGGATCAATCAAGCAAAGTAAAATAAAAATGAGAACATTTTTGGACAACAAAAAAATTTCCAGACAGGCTAAATATTTAGAAGGTGGGAGCAGTTGCCCTATGCCCTCCCTCTGTCAAGACGCTACAGTGAGGCGTCAGCGTCCGTATCTCATAGAGCGAGATTTGTCCACGTCATCATCATCACCCGCATTGTTCTGCCTCAGCAGGTTGACGTCGCCCAAATCTCCAGAGTCCAGCAGCTGACGCAGTTGCTGGTTGTTCATGATTGCCGACGTCGAACCGAGCCTCTCAGGCGTTGATAGCAAATTAGGTCGCCACAAAAGCCGTGATTTGCACGATACATGTGCGTCTGTTCCACGAGTTTTTTTTCGATGTTCGTTGTTTCGAGAAGATGACGCTGGTGTTGGTTGTTCATAATCGCTGACGTCGAACCTGATGAGCCGCCGAGCGTCACAGGCGTCGACAGTAAATTAGGTCACATTCGCAATAGTCGCCGCGATTTGTATATAGCCTACGCTAAAGATGCTGCGTTTTTTTCTGGAGTTTTATTATGATCGCCGACGTCGAACCGCGACTAAGCCACAGACGCCCGATGTGACCGTCGACCGACGTCCGCTTCAGGCGCAAACTCCATTACTACGTTTATTTGTCGTCGCAGTATTTATGGTCAACAGGTCGTTGTAACAGGACGTACAACGACATGTGTATTTGCTGTACGAGTTTCGAGCTGATAGACCCAATAACTTGTTGTTATGGGTTTGTTGTATAATTTGTTGTACAACAAATTCGCAGCAAGTGAGAATTGGGCCTGAGCCGTCGACCGGCGACCGCTTAAGCGTCGCTATCACGGGTGGTGACTGGATCAGCCTAGTGGAGCGTGGATCGTCGGCGTCAGAGGCTGTTCGTTCTGAGCAGGCTGCACCGAACATCCGCAAGCATCGACCACTGACCAACGGCAAGGGAACCAGTGACGCTAACAGAACAATGCAGAAATGTCGCCGCGACATTCTGAAACGTCACACACAGTATAAGGCCCAACCTAATTCACGATTACACGGACGTGACACGATAAGTGCAATTGGCAGGCTTCCGTGTAATTAATTAAAAATGTTCGCGACATTTTTGTATTATTTTCTGACTTATTTCTGGATGTTTAAAGAACATTTTTTAATTATTCACGCGAAACATTTGCATAGTATCTTCAGCTGATTGACTTTTTGCTTAGTTAACTAAGCCGCTGCTAAATTTGCATTACAATATGCATGGATACTGCCGTTGAAACTTCACTTTACGCTTGTGTGGAAAGGAAAATTACAACAATCATTTTAGTCTTTGTGTAATTTCCGTGTAATTTGTGTTTTCCCTTAAAATATTTATGTAATTTGCATTTTTTCACGAATTAAGTTGGGCTCTAATCACTTACCATACACCATAAATTAAAAAAAACAATATCGGCGCCAAGTGCCGTCATAATATGCAGCCATCCGTCCAGCAGCCGAGAGTCTTAGGTGTTAACAATAAATTTCCGGTCACCAGAAAAAATTCGATTAAGCAAAATATGCATTATTTTCGTGAGATTTTGGACGTTTGGTTCATGACCTTTAACCTTTATACGAAACACAATGTTTGATCATGGTCTGAAAAACGTTTACATTGATTTAACGCTTGTTTATTTCACATTAGAAGCCCGTACGAAACAGACGAACTGACGGACGAACAAAGAGCATAATGCGTTTTATGTCTGATTCTCTGCTAAACTAATTAAATTTTTATTAGACACACTTTTGAGGAAATAAGCCTATGCAACAAAGTGGTCATTAAAGCTCCATTCGCATCTTAAAAGCGTCGCTACACTACCTTTTCACTACCTTAAGAAAAGATTACTGACACAAAACCAGCACGACGTTTATGACATTTCAAATAATCGTCCTAGCACAATATTTTTTCGTAATCAGTAATTTTGTTTAATATATAAAAGTTATTCTCTATCGTCTATGACAAATATCAGCCTTAGTCGATTGATCATTTTTTGACGCGCTACAGCTATGCTGTAGGCGTCTACGGTACAGTTGTCGTCTGTAGGCTATGTTTGTCTGTCTGTTTGTATGTAACGGACGTATTCTGCCTAAGCGTTAAATCTTAAGAAAAAAACTTTTTACACAAATAATTAGGCTTGTGATGAGACTCCATGGGTACAAAATTTGGGCAATGCAGTGCAAAGGCAACATTCTCAAATTTGGGGTTAAATAAAAAGGAGTAGAAAAAATGTGCGTTTTCAACGGAAATCTGGCCACATCTCGATAACGGTAAAAGATAAAACAAAAGTTACTATTAATCACAAATAGGAACTGGCATACGCCCTTTTGGATGAGATAAAAATCATCGACTTTGGATGACCTTGAGTCCCTGAAAGTCAGTACTGACAGAAAAACTGTATAGGCTGTGGCCCGTTTTCCCTAACGACAGCCGGGTTTTCTTGTCTTATTTATTTGTTTTTTTTTTATCACAGTTTCCCACACTTGTCACAAATAGACTGTTTCTTAGTATGTAATTATTTATATTTCAGCACTTATTTCGCATTTCTCTCATTGCAGTTCCGTTTTTAAGTGAGTGTTCAAAGTGCTACAAGCTATAGATAAAGGTAGTGATTTGTCTGCCGGTTTTCAAGCACAAATCTCATTTTGTATCTTTTAGTGATATTACGCATTATAAAACTCATAAATTCCGTGGACGTAAAATACAGAATTTACACCTTACTTGGTTTGAGTCCAGTTTCTTGTCGTTGCACGTGTATAGGCCTGTACTGTTGGTATCAGCGAAGTCGGGCGTAGGTCTAAGCTTATATAGCGCTTTCCATCAGAAAGCCATACAAAGACCGCTATAAATACGTTCGTAGCCTACACGGCCGTTTGTTTTGAACGAAGACCGTACGATATTACCGGTCTCATATTGCGGACGGGCGCCGTTTAGCACCAACGGATTAAGACATCAAAACGATGTGCCTGCAATAGTGCAGGATAAAACATGAACGAAATTGAAATTTGTTAATCTCCGTCGCGGTGATCACGATGTACAGACGTCATGTTGTTAGCCTATACGACGTCATTATCTTACCCGACAAACGACGTCCGTTGGTCACTGTAATCCATTATTCTCATGTAGAAACACGGTACATGTATAAATGCATCCATTTAGTGCGAGTTCGATTATGTCGTAACTCCACTTAGCCTATTTCGATTTGTAGGAAATTTTTACTACAACATTCCGTACAACAAGTTGTACAACAGATCAACTACGAATTAAAAGACTACAGCAAATCTACAACAGTAAAAGGTCAATCACAAAATCAATACTCTGGTTGTAAAAGCATGTCACGCTGTTGTTCAGTCTGTTGTACGTCTTGCTGTCGAACAATAAGTCCACATCAATCTCAATAATGGAGTTTCGCCTTTAGTTATCTTCTTTTTCTGAGTTTTTTAAAAAATAAACCTTTAGTTAGTTGACCCCAAATTAATGACGGAAACATTGTAACCAGGTGGTCCACAAAGAAATCAAGCCAACAGATTTCGTAGGCTAACTTTCGACCTTCATCGAATATTGACCGATACGAAAATTCTCTCCATCACTGGCACAAATTGCAGAAGCAAGTCATTTTGTCAGACAGTTAATTTTTCGTTCATTACTATGCACGAATAAAAGGGTGGTGTTTGATTGCTCGAACACCTATCAGACCTAAGAGAATTGTCAGGACAAACTACAGCCTATCGGCTCGAAAATGTAATGTCATTTGTTTATCTTTCTGCTCGTTAATACGAATGAAAGACCTTTTTGCCGTAAAACGTGTTCCGCTTATCAAAAAAATGCAAAAAATTGCGTTTGGCTTACGAAAGTTCTACGTACAAACTTTGACGCTAATGATACCTAGAGGTTTTTAGGCGGCATCGCTAAAAACACCAGTGATGCATACCGGCTGTTGCGACGGACGTTTATGTAGCGTGGGTGGTCTGTCTGACCGTCTGACGGACTCGTGCTGAAACATCTGGACGGAAGATGCCTTTCGGCAAGAAAACTCATGACATGACGCCGAATAACAATGTGTACATTAAAGGTTTCTCTTTACCACGCGAAGGAGAGATTTTTTTTAACTCGCGCTAAACGCGGATACCATCTCAATTGAATTGGTTATGTATCCGCTTTTCTAGGGTGGGGTAGGACTTAATTGAACAGTCAACTGAGATGGTTCCCGCATTTAGCGCGCGTTAAGGCGCGTGACGCGCGTTAACGCGAGAGGTGAGAACGCACCTTAAGAGTTGATCGGTCGTAGACGTAAATTCGGTATGGCCTATCATGCATACTGGGCTCAAGTCAAAGTCAAGTGTATATAGGCCCCCTAGGCTTATTTAGTCACTCAGCGATGTCAACACAACGTGACGTAGTCGACGAACAATCTAGCGCCCGGTATTAGTGCGAAAAAAAGTTTCAGCTACAAGCGTGACGTGCAATTTTACGTTTCTTTACGACACCTTACGTCCCAGCTTTCGCTGCTACTCATCGCGTCCACCCACGGACAGATGGCCTGGCTAAGTTATTCTGGGTGGACAGTGGTTGCATATAGATGAATTACCCGCCTGGCGACAGTCACCCATCCATATAGTACCAGCCGGGTTCAGCGTCGATTAACTTTGCTGATGCGATTAACTACGTCACCACCTTTAAAATAAACCAAAAGTGGTAAAATTAAAAAGGTATTTAACCAAACAAATTAGGCTAATTATGATATAAACTTGCAGACAAAATATTGATATTAAAGCCTTAACAAAAGGTTATAGGCCTACAATTTACACCAACGTACTTCAACCATCTCTTTTATAGATGTGCATAAAATACATATAAATATTATACTTTAGCGAGCTAAAGGTAAAAAATAAAGTGTACTAAATGACCAGAATAGAACTCAGAAAAAAATTATAATAAAAAAAGTTATAAAAAAGTTATAATAAAAATAGATACTTATTGGAACGTCTTTGGTTCTCAAATCACAGGCTGAACGGTAGTTCAAGCGATGTGTTAACGGCGACTTCTCTTTCCTATGGGAAAGCCCAAAATTCGACCCCCACAGAATCAAAACCCGTGATCTATTGAGGTAAAATTTGGCATGGTTGACTACGTCGGCAAGATGACCCCTCATGCAAAATTGTATGTAAATCTGACCAAAGGGGCTTTTCGGCAAATAGGTGAAATATACGCAAACATTTTTTCTACTTTTTTCAGAAACTCACCTAGAAGTCAGAGCCCTCGGCGGATTTTTCACGCAATGGCTCAAACGACGCGGTCTCGCGCAAGGATGTGCCTTATGCGGGTTAATAAATAAGCTTGTTGGTAGCTTGGCTTGGCTAGAGATATTTATCTTACGCTGTAGGGGCAGGAAGCAGTGTTAGGAAGCGAGCTAGGTATAGAATAGAATCAGTTCGTGTTGGCTGAAAGCGTAGCTAGGGGAAACTAGGCACATTTGGCTGTAGGCTTAGGCCTACTAGTGCTATAGCTAGAATATTTCTGTCTGACACGAAAGCGTTAGCAGCAGCGCAGGTCCTCTATCTACTCAGTTGGGTAGAGTTGAGCTTCAGAGATCGGTCTGCGCGGAGCTCTTCTAGCTGTCGCTAATTCCCTCGAACTTCCAGTAACCAGTCTCCATCGGCTTGCTTACAAAGATATCTCCCAGATTCTTGCATCTTACAAGGGGTTTTGAGGGTGGAGCAAATAAAAAATTTTAGTAAGTCTCCCATGGTTGACTCTCATCGTAGCCTTGGCAACGAAATTTGTAGAATTTGTGCCGAAAATTGGCTGGAACTGGGTTAACTACGAGATGGGCTCAGACTTTAGTTTGACATGACTTTATAGACTTTTGCGGTCGGCCATTTTACGTAACGATCCAATAACTGCAATAATACGATTAGTAAAATTAGCATTATTGACGTGTTTTCCGGGCCTATATTAAGCGGGTGATGCGTGCAATATTAGTTCGTTTATTTATGTGGCCATTTTGTGGATATAAAACGAATTTTGTCCAGTATTTTCAGCAGTGCAGGCCAGCGGTGACGTCATATGCCTGACGCGTGTCGTCTGCTTTGTTTAGTCACGCCATTAGGTAGTGAGTAGCCTAACAGACAGTTATAAGCGGCTTAGCTACTGTAAGAAATATCTGATGCGCAATATCTTTGTAACTGATCACCAGTAGGAAACGGTATTTTAGTGATAAAACAGCAAATATAAATGCACAAACTATCATCGTGGTTGTAGATATAAAACAGCACAAATCGCAATGTAACAAAAAATTTGAGCTAAGGCTCACGAGACACGCGAAAGCCCATAGCAGTTCCTGTTCGCAAACTGTCAGTCTATCTCCAGCTGTTTTCACGAAAGACTATGAACAAAGTTTATACACTTATTTAAGGGTTTGCACGTCGAAAACAGCAAAAATTAGGACTACAAAATGTGATATTATTCAGCAGCACATTGACACACAGTCAGTGTGATGCGGGCAATATCACCTTTTGTGTTTTGTGCATTTATTTTGTGTAGGATTAGGCCTATACTAGCATCTTTACTACAATGTATGTAAAAAACTGTTCATTTCATATACAGTGTAAGGGTGACATCGTGGTTGTAGATATAAAACAGCACAAATCGCAATGTAACAAGAAATTTGAGCTAAGGCTCACAAGACGCGCGAAAGCCCATAGCAGTTCCTGTTCGCAAACTGTCAGTCTATCTCCAGCTGTTTTCACGAAAGACTGGCCAACAACGGTAAAATAACGACTTTTACGGGGGTACCACTCATTGATGCCCTCGTGCGCAGGTTTCCTTGAACCTAAAAAATCGAGATTTGGACCGTCGAAATCTACGTTCAATGTTAAAAATTTCATGTGCAGCTTGTCTATGTCTATCTCAACTGGTTTCAGCGAAATTCGCTCTTGAAAAGTGTCTTGCAGCCCAAAATCGCCAAAAATGATGCACAGTAAGCCTATTTGGTAAAACGGTTTGCATATCTTACAGCGTAATTTCTGATATTTTGTTCGATGGTGCTGCCATCTCGGGAATCGGTGTACAACACCCAGCACTAACTAACGCTGATTGATTGCATTGGTTGAGTTGTTAAATTTTTACGCGCGAAAGCAGCTACTGCTTTCATCGCGTCTTAGCCATCGCAATTCTGTCCGTCCGTCTGTCTGTCCGTCCGTCCGTCACACGGGCGGATCAGTCAAAAGCGGTGCAAGCTAAGATTACAAAATTTTCACCGTCGGCTGCACGGAACTATCGTTATGCGATCCAGATAGAGAATTTGGTATTTGTATATTAACTTAGCGTGAACACCACAATTTTCAGCTAATATACTGAACCGGAACTGCTATAGACTTTCGCGCGTCTCATGAGCATTAGCTCAAATTTCTTGTATCTACAATCACGATGTCACCTTTACACTGTATATAAACTGAACAGTTTTTTACATAAATATTTGCAGTTTTATTGCCCTTGGAAGTAATCTGGAGCTAAATAAAATCTGGCAGTAGAATAACCACTACAACTACTACCACAACTACTGCTACTCCTATTTCTACTTCGACTATAAGTAACCCTTACTTTACCATTACCATACTGTACCCCTACCATAACTTACCTTACCCTTATTGCTACCATAACCCTACGCCTACACTACCACTATCCTACCCGTATCTCTACTATTACTACTACTACTACTACGTATACTCTGACGGAAGTCACATTTTTGACAAACCACAATAATAATTTAAATTGGCCCAACTCTAGCACCAACGTTGTCCGTTGACGTCATCGTGGATACTATTGATCAACTTCCGCTAAGTTTAACGACTCAAAAGCTGTTTTGTCTCCAAACTATATTTTTACCAGTATCTTATTCATTTTATTGGGCGTAAAGTAAATTAAAAATTGGGTTTATTTTGGAATACGGGCTACTTTGCTTAGTTCTATGGGTGTACTATCAATTTACGTTCAAAGCGGACGGGTGTTCTATCTCGCTTTAAGCAGCTCTTGAATTAAAAAATTCTGTCGTTAACTTTTAGAATGTTATACAAATCTAACGTCTGATTAGGTAATTATAGCAATGTTAGAAAATGTAGAAATGTTTTTGTTAATAGATAATAAAGATTTTTCGTATCTTAACGTATGATTTTTGCGGGGGTGCGTATGTGCGCTTTCGAATAATTGCGAAAACACCCCATCTGACACAAAGATCTTCGATATTCCTCTTACGTAATCCGAGTTCTAACCCATTATGTCCCAAATTTCGTTGTCATAACAACGAGGGTCGCTAGGGGAAAAATTCGGTTGGCAGCATTCGATGGCCCATCCCCTAAAACGCCCGTATTTAAGCAAAAATTTTGCAAATATCTCTTACACAGATTGAGATATAGTCAATTTTGTCCCAAATTTCGTTGCCATGGCAACAGGAGTCACCAGGGGAAAAATTTAAATGACACCATTGAATAGCTCGGGCCCGAAAATAACGGGTAGGCGCAAACAGCGCGCAATTATCTTTTACGGGGGCCGAGTTATAGTCAGTTTTGTCCCAAAATTCGTTGCCATGGCAACGGGGGTCAATCAGGGGTAAATATAAATGACACCGTTAAATTGGCCGACCCCAAAAACCATACCACAGAACCAAAAATTACGGCTCAATTTTATACACAGCCATGCAGAGTTATGACCGTTTAAATAATTGTTTAATTTTCCCCATAGGCGCCATTGTAATTTTCCATATTTTTGGGAAAAATAGGTTAAAATATTAAAGTTAAATTTTGTAACCTCCAAAAGGCACTTCCTTGCGTGAAACCGCGTTACACGAGCCATCGTGTGTTAAAATCGGTTCAGTCGTCTTTGCTGTAGGAGACGGCAAGTATAAAAAAGGGAAGGGAAGGAAAGGCACAAAAAGTCACGCAAGCGTTATATTTCACCTATTGGTGGGAAAGCCCCTCGTGAACGGATTTTTACCAAATTTTGCACATCGGGAGATATGCAGGACGTAATCATTTGTGCAAATTTTGGTACGGAAAAATTAAGGGGTTTGGGAAATACGAGGGGTCCAATTTTGGAGTTTCCCATTGAAATGGCTGGTCACCCTTACAACAGTGCTGCGCTACCGCGCAGCCTGCGAAACATGAAGTTTTTCAAAAAAGCGCCAGTGATCAAAAGTGTGTAAATTTTTTTATCCAGCCAATGTCGACTTTCGTGCAGTTTAACAAAGAGTCTGGTTGCTTTGATGTAATGATGACCGATGACATCTCCAAAGGTTTCGAAGCACAAAGAATTGAAAGCCGACGTCGCTGCTACTGCACGAAAATACCGCCTCGCTAGTCGCGCCGTTACAATGGCGCAAGAAATGCACCACACATTTGATCAGCTGTTGTTCAGCACAGCATTGCAGAACGTAAACACAACACAAAAATTAGTGACAATAGCACAGCAGCGTAATGAAATCGAACGCAAAAAGTGTATTTGTCGAGCGTCTACTACAATATACAGACGGTGTCAACATACGCTATCTTAGCTGTAGGCCTACATTCAAGTCCAGACTCTCATATCTCCATTTGTTGTCAACTTGGTAAACCACAAGTCGTGCAGCAAGCTGTACATTAACAACACTTAAACGTATTGTTGTGATACTTCGGTTTTGTTGACTTATTTCAGGCAAAAAATAGACAACTTTTTGTCGCACGTTGTCTTAATTTGTTCGATGTGTTCTGCAGGTACGATGTTGTTGATGTCTAATGTGTTTTTCGTGTTTGTTTTGTCTTCGCCGTTGTAGGCTACGTGAACAAAATGTTTTCAAAGAGTCACGCAAACAGATGTTTGATACTTCCTGGCTCGAATGAAATCCGCGATCAAACAACGCGTGACTTGTGCACATGCAAATACCGAGTTTGCGCGCCGAGTGTGCACCGATATCACAGTGGATATGAGAGAGGTTATTATGTGAGCAGTGAGCAGAGATTTCTTGTCGCTGCGTACGTTTGATGTCAAAAACATTATTATATCGCGGGCACTCACGTCTTAGCGTGATGTGGCAGTGAACAAATGGTGTTAGATGCGGCACAAGCACGGGTCCCGACTTCTAACGTGTGGTGTTCAGCCAAGGGAGCAACAGCGATCGTGATTATTTTGTTTGGGACGTCATAGACATGCATCTCGCGTGAGGCTCGCGCAATTTTGTTTAACTCCGTTTTTCAACCGCTAAATAGTATTTTACGTATTTCGATTATCGAGGATAAACCTACTAATTCTCTTTGCTAAAAAACTATCTTAACACATTCTATTGTAGCACAAGCGCATCCTCGAACACTGGCGTTTTTTAAATTTTCGACAAAAACGTCCTTGGCTAATCTTCTTCACCATCTGTGACCTAGCATGCATCATACATCCGTTTATGCACAAGTGGGTACAAAGAACATGGTCCTCGATGTTTTAAGCGTAGGACAACAATGAGTTTGTCTCACTAACGTGGAGGAATCGTGGCTCCGAATTACGGAGAGCTGCCACATTGCTGCCGCAAAGAAAAAATCGTTTTTTTTGGTAAAAACACAAATGCACTGAAATCGCTTGCGACTGAAGGTCTGTCCCATACGTCGTAAGCTTCCCCAGACCATCCAGTTAGCAACACCATCTCTTCATACCTCACTCCCGTTGACACAATTAGTCCCTCAGTGTCCGATGTAGGTTGCATCTTACTACAACATTCTGACATTAAGCGCCTATTGTTAGAGTTACATGTGACGTGTGATGTCATGTGCGCGAAGTGGCAAGCGCTGAAGCCTACAACCGCGATCCTGACAAGCAGCTCAAGTCGTTGAGCGAGCAGGTGAGAAATAAGTCGGTGTTGTACATGTATGTAACAGAAACACGCCTAACTCTAAAAAATGCATAAATGCTACTGTACAGTTGGTGGGAAAAGGTGTTTGCTGCGCTTCCCTTCCCCAGCTCTGATACTTAAAAGCATAGACCAAAGCGAATTAAATGTTTGTCATCAAAACACATAAAAATATTTAAAAGTTACGTATCTATTCTTAGTACTCTTAGCTAAAGACATTTAGGTTCAGGTGTCGAGAACTCATAACTCATATGTTAATTCATCGTGATTATGCGCCTTTGATTCGTTCGCGGCATAAATGGCGCTATACGACTGTGTTTTGATTGACTGATTGATTGATTTTAACATGCACTGCAGACCAGCAGGAAAATACGAAAGACCGATTTAAGACCAAACTCCATTATTTTTATTTATTGTTTAATGCTGTACAACAAGTCGTACAACAAGCTGTACAATATCGTGACATGTTGTGGATGTTGGTAGACATATCGTACAACTACAGGGTGGGCAAAAATGGCATAAAATATTTATATGCCAATAACTACGTCAGATAATAACCGATTTTCAAAATTCTTTCACTGTCGAAATCAGCAGAAAATTTGTAGTAACATAACATTAAAGATCTTACCACACCTCATAGGTGTCAGACATCACTTTCACGCCGGCGACGACAATGACCAATTGCATGATCAACGTTGATCAAACAGCCCGAACGTAAATCCCGTTGATTATGCTGTTTGTCTTTTAACAAATAGTTTATCAAAGTTGACAATTCCCGACAATTAACCAGCTGAAGCACTGAGTGGGGCGAACTGTAGCAGCGTTTCGTTAATCGCGCCATTGGTCAGAAGCGTCTCCGGCTTGAGTGTGTCGTCCAGCAGCAAGGCGGACACACTGAACATTTGATATGAAAACTACGAGATGTGACAGTTACTTTGGACAATAGCTGAGGCAATAAGCAGATTGTTTTCTGTTGTTAATTTTTTAGCATGTGTTGTTACAGATATTGCCTTGTTTTCAATTGTTGCTTTCAAAACACTGATATTTTACTAGGTAGTGTAACGACACACTTGAAGTGTGGTGAGGTCTTTATTGATAGTGTTACTACAAATTTTCTTTTGATTCCGACAGTAAAAATTTTTTAAAAATAAAATCGGTTAATATTTGACAAAGTTAGTGGCGTATAAAAAATTTTGTGCCATTTTTTGGCCCACCCTGTATGTCATAGATTTGCTTCAAACTGTTGATTTTGTGTGTACCAATATGACGTTGTATACAGCTTATCGTACAGCTCGTTGTACAACAGCTCCACAATGAATGAAGCAGACCAAGTATAGGCCTACGTTTCATCACGGTCTAGAGTACATCATGCGACTGCAGTCCACGAGGCATAGTAAACTCTAGACCGTGTTGAACCTATTTTATGCATAACCAAGATTGACGGTGTGTTCTGCGTGTGGTGTACAGCCGCGAGACGCGTTTCAACCGTCAAGCTCGACTGCAGTGAGATTATGAGCGGTTTTAGTCGAGATGGTCACTGCGGGGAGAGATAGGAGAACGAAATAGGTCACGAAGTAAGTGAAGTTTGCAGGGCTTTCGCCCAACGCATAACGACGACAGTTTGTCCCGTCAGGCCGCCGTCGAAAAGACCAGGGCAACAGTGCTTGTGTGATGTTGTCAACTTTACGACTGCTAGTAGATTCTCACTGCAGGCGCAGGAGCTAAGCTGCTGGATTTGCCGATAAATAGCGACACGAGAATCTATGACGTTCTACTTCGCCGTTGTGCGCTGAGAACCAGTGCAATGCGACTGCAATGAAACTGCAGTAAAATAACGGACTGGAAACGGTCGTAACATTCTTGTATTGCAATCGCATTGCAGTTGTGCTAACCATTGTCATTTCAACGTGGCATAACAGGCAACGAATTCAGAACTGTAAAGCCCATTATTAAACGGAAAGCTGCGTATGAAATTAAAGGAAAGGCACATGAAATCGCACACGACACGTATATACTATGTATAAAACAATAAAGCAGACAGTAATTAAAAAGTTATAGAGATTTATTAACTTGTTACTTTAATTGCAACCTCTATCTCGAGTATTGTTGACGTTTTCGGCAACTGCTGCTGTATTCTGCGGAACGACAGTCCGTCAGATGTCGCTGCGGCAGACATTAAATAGTGATAATTATTATTAGTTAATACTCACGTCAACAATAAACGAGATGAACTTTGTAATTTGATACATTTATATAACTTTTAGTAGTTAGTACCGTTTTAACCTCTGAGTATATTCAGAAATGTAGCCCGGCAACTAATAAGTTTTACGTTACTGGGATCATGTCGAGCATTTTTGTCATGTTAAAAATACCACGGCGCTCAAAACTAAACGAAAAAAAGATCGACGCAAATAACTAAGACTTCGGGTCCCAAGAGCCTCAAGTTGCAATGCAGAACCACGATTTTTGACATGGAAGGTTCAAGTTAAACGGCAGACGAAGCATTATGTTTTAAATCTAAACTGAGTTAGTTTTACTAACGTCTGCCTACCCTAGGCAGTTGCAACTTGCAAACAGTTATAACGTTTAGTGCTTTATGATCGTCTGCAGAATTTCTGAACACGTTTATTCGTCAAAACGTCACATCATGCTACGAGTTTCTACACAGAGGGGGATAAACGTGCAAAGATCACTGCAGCATGCATTAAGGCGTAGGCTAAATCTCCAGCTTTAAAAAACCAGTCATTCCCGGAAACATCATCATAATTGTTCCACAAACAGTGTTTTATTACCGTAAATTTAAATTCACGAGTCTGTGGCCAGCTACGTCTTCCGTACAGCCGGGGCGATTGCTTCTACCTTGCGGTTAAATCTACCACGGACTGACGGTGACTAGTAAACCGGCGTATAGTAAGCACTACATACAATCAAATTATCGATTCTCTGGCGAATGCCATGGAGGACAACTCGGCCATTTTATCGCGTTTTCGCCGGCCCTGCGTTGTGCTGTGGACTGAATGTTACGCTCGTCAATTCCAATTTGCCGCAAACCCGCCGCAGCGTGCGGAATTTGCTTATTTCGCAGAAAACGCGCCACGATGTGTCCGCAGTAGGCCTAATATGCAACTAACGTAATAGGCATACCATGTGTCGTTTCTTAGATTTGTATTCCAATACGAATCTAGAAATGCACCAATTATACGTGGCAACGTTATTTCGGATGCATGGTGCACAAATGGCCCTGACCCTGATGAAGACAAATGCCATCACAATGCAATGCATTAGTTCAATCTGCAATCGGCTTTGAGTGTGTTCTATCCGGGTGGCCATTGGCGTCGAACAAGGGGATGTTATGCATTTGAGGGTCATAGGACAGCCGATAAGGTCACTGCATAGTAACATTGGCCTTATCTCTAAAAGTTTCTAAAACCCGGAGAACGAAATGGCAAAAAATTGCCTTTTTGCGATCAACTCACAGTCGTTTGATGCCCCTAGAGCTCCCTGAAACTCAACGAATATATAAAGGTAAATGTGCCATACCCAAACTGGGGCGTAGGCGGGGTTCTCATCTCCCTTTCTTAGGCCTTTGAGCCCGTAGGCGGATAAACAACTAAGGTCCGTGACGCATGGCCAGTGCGACGTCAGACCTAGCCTCGGGGCATCATCGCCCTTTGACCGGTACCAAATTGTACTGCTTGTGTGTAAACAGCTTGCCTAAGGTCGTTGTCCGGCAGTGTCCTGGTGCGGAGTCGAACCTGCGCTCCTGAGTGACCTTAAGATTACAAGTCCGGCACGTTACCGTTAAACTATCGAGCCACACAACGAATATATGCATGACCGTTATTCCGTCTGACAATAAAGTCCCCGGGCTACAGTTTTGCTGCTGATAATATTGATCTAAGCCTATCCCTTTTCAATTTTTAGTGAGCTCTGAAATATGCATAAGTTGTATACTAATGTGTGTAACATTAATGCTCGTTCAAGTTCATCCAAGGTCGTTGACTTTAATACCAATCGAAAGCGCGCCTGAAACTTTCTATTTTGTTTGATCAGTTGTAATTTTGACTCTGCTTCTGACATACGGCGACTTGATTGTTGCAAATCGCTGACCTTTTATTCTACTCCACTTCTGTTTTTACCAGAAATCGAAACTTGTTTTCATTGAATCAGATTGCTGATGTTAGGCGCGCCAATAGCCAATTACTCATGTAAGTAATTTTCGACTTAACTTCACTTATATGACCACAGTGCTTAAACGTCACACCAGACAAACAGACAGACGGACAGATGAACAGGCAGACAACAACGATGGCATTACCATCACAATATTGTGTATCGATCGCGAAACTGTCTTAACCAATTTACACAGATAAATAAAAAACGATATACTTACGATTTGCATGAGGTACTCTAGAACATCGTCGGTTGAATGTCGATTGGATCTGTGTCTGGATTAATAAAGAAGCTTTCCACTTTGCAGCATTCGTTTGTTATCAGTTGTGGCATTTGCTAATTCACTTTGCCGCTCCTCCGGGCTGCAGCAACGCTGTCTAATGGAATTATTTGCGTGCTGTTTTACCGTACGATTCTCGATTTTTTTGACTTTCCGCCCCCCCCCCGGCTTTGTCTGTGTGAAAAAAACCTGCATGGTACCGATAGCCACAGGTTGCCACTAAAAAGCCCGGTACGCACTACCCGTACGTATGGCCCGTACGTACTGACCGTTCAAACGTACGTACGAGCCGTACGTACGGTTAGTGGGTACCGGGTGTAAAGCGGCGTATATACGAACTTAAGACGATGCTTAAACACTCGGATTGCAGAATTACGCAACTATTTTTTTGTTGTAACTTCGTGAAATATTGACCGATAAGACATTTTTGCTGGTGAATTCGGCAGTTAATTCCCAACGAAGTGAAATATTTCGTTCTACATTTGGCTACTTTGTAAAGTCTGAACGACAGAAAACTTCTAAAACGCTGCCCGAGACTCCCGAAATCAGCGTTTGTCACCATTTTATCGTATCTTGCCTTGCCCGATAAAACCGCAAAAATGTACACTTTTTTCGCAATTTTTGACTTCAGTCTTCTGAAGGCATTTGAACGTAAATACCCAGTGGCCATTATAGCCCGGTACTTAGTTAGGCCTATAATGCTGGGCATTGTATAGTTCGAACTGCAGTCGCATTGAACATAGGCTAAACTTCGAGGTCGATATGAATGACATGTTATAATATTTAAAAAACTTTCCTGTGAATTATGTTGAAATGCACATTATTTACTGCATAAAATCAGTTTCACGTGTTTCATGTTCATTATTCGCTTACGATTTTAGCCGACCGTACTTAAGTAACGGTCGAGCTTATGGTACGGTTGTCGTCCGTCAGTCCGTCGTCTTCTGTCACAGATGCATTGTGCCTAAACAGTGCGAGATAGGGCTTAGGTTGTTATTGATCACTAATAGGAAGTCACATTATCTTTTAAATGACATAAAAATCATTGACCTTGAATGACCTTGAAGGGTCATAACGCACTATGGTATACCAATCGTGCAGTATTGTGGCTAAACGGTAAGTCGTAGAGGGTCAGCGATAATACTTTCGGATAGGGCGCTGATGACTTTTTACAGATTGTTAATAGCAACGATGTCTCCATCTGCAGGGGTTTTACTGCAATTTTTAATGGAAAGTTTCAAGCTATAAATGGCCGTATCTCGAAAACGGCGGGAGATAGGACAAGGATACTATTAATCACTAATAGAAAATGCATATTAACTTTAATAAAACATGAAAATCAACGACACTGGATGACCTTAAAGGTCACTGACAACCAGTACGGTGAGCTATTCTAGCAGCAGCTGTTCTTTATGTTCAGAATCAGCGTGACTCCTTTGCCGCCGAATAGTTCGCCGTTCCCTGCAGCTTTATTGGAACACTATTGCGTGGGTCTTTGTAATGTCATGGAACAACTAGTTGTTCTGAAATGTATTTCATTCAATGTCAGCTAAATAATATTCTATAATTTTTTTTTATAGTTTTATGGCCAGGTAGCTCTACGAGAATAGTTCTTTGCTTTTTAGAATGTTCTACCCACGAGTTTCGACGCACTTTTATAAATGGCGGATTTACCCTGCTTGGCATGCTCGGTAGAACAGGGTCCCCACAAAAGAAAACTCCGCAGATCACAGAATGTGGGACAACAGCAATGCGACATTTTCTGTCCCGTGGGGTTTCTTTATGGTGAGTCGTTACATTAAAGAGTTCACTTGGTGCAGTGTTTAACGGATCAATGCCGTGCGATAGATGGGCGTCCACATACGTCAGCTATTACATAATTACATTACAGATATGGCCAGCTAGTGTCTGTCTTGCCATCGCTCGATTAACCCAGATGGTCGGTCATTTTAGCAATAACTGAGTTCTTGCTAAGCTTGACGCTTAATTACATAAAGCTTCTAAATTCAGAAAGCATTGAATCCCAAATCAAGTAATAACAGCAAAAATGGGTACAGTTGTAACGCTAAATTCGTGGTAATTTTTGGGTAGATTAATGAAAGCAATTATGTTAGGGCCGCGCATTTTCATTCAAAAGGGCCTAATAGTTTTTAAATCCAGTGTCTCCAGCTGTGTGCGACTACAGAGACTTTGCTATTGCTCTGCAGTTGGCTCAATGAAGAACAGTGCAAATCAGCGTAACAGACTCGGCCGAATTGCGTAATAGCCTAACTTGCGCGTTTGTGTAATATAGAACACCATTATTCGTGGTTATTCTAATTGAAATGAAAATCTGAACCGTCAACACAACGTCCGTAGAAACTAACCTCGCGGGAAAAACACTCACACGCCTGCGAGCACGAGTCGAACATGTTTGACATATGGCGCGCTACAAAATTGTTGTTTGCTTACTTACTTACTTAATTACTTGGTTACACGTGACCTACTGACTAGGCGTTTTACAGGACATAAGCGCCATCTCCCGAAATACCTGAACGGAGATACTTAGAAGACTAGTGTCTTTGTCTCCGACAATGCTGTTTTTTTCTTCTCCTGCTGCTGCTGTTGTTGTTGCTGTGACGATGACTTGCACACAGAGCGGATCTCACTCCTTAGAACAGAGTGCCCTGCCATTGTGATAACATCCTGCCGAGATGTACAGAGAACTCCCAGTGACAGGTCGTGTGTTTAAAAATGCCAGCTCGAACTTTGCTTGAAGCCGGACAGTCGATTAACCGGTGTTCCGTTCACAGCGGGGGCGTCCTAGCCGCATTTGGGCCACGTTGGATCAATGGAAGAGTCCATTAGACGGCGATATGCTCTGAATGTATGATTGTGTGATGGATGAATGAAATTTTGCAGTAGGGTAGACGGCTTCCACCGGAAATAGACCATTTGACCAAAATGGACAAAAATGATAAGATCAAGATAACGGCGGCCGCCATTTTGAATTTCATTTATCGCTCATTACTCGTTTACTATTGCACATGCACGAAATTTGGCATGTGTATAACGCTAGAAATCCCACCTGCAAGTATGCCAAAATATTAAACAAAAATAAAATCCAAGATGGCGGCGGCCGCTATCTTGGATTTTTGGACAAACAGCAATAACTCAGCCGCCGATTTAAGTAGATAAATAAAATTTTGCAGTAACGTAGACGGCTTCCACTGGAAATAGACCATTTGACCAAAATGGACAAAAATAATAAATTCAAGATGGTGGCGGTCGCCATTTTGAATTTCATCTATCGCTCATAACTCGTTTACTATTGCACATGCACGATATTTGGCATGTGTATTACACTGGAGGTCCTACATGCAGGTATGCCAAAATATTAAACAAAAATAAAATCCAAGATGGCGGCGGCCGCCATCTTCAAAATGGCGGAGGCCGCCATCTTGGATTTTTGCACAAACAGCAATAACTCTGCCGCCGATTGACGTAAATGAATGAAATTTTGCAGCAATGTAGAGGGCTGCTACCGGAAATGGGAAGTGTGACCAAAATGAACAAAAATAATACATTTCAGATGGCGGCCGCCGCCATTTTAAATTTAATTTATCGCTCATAACTTGTTTGTTATTGCACGTATTTGCACAAAATTTGGCATGTGTATTACTAACGCATTTAGAAAAATTGTCCAGGCTTGCGTTCTGAAATGCTTTAACGAACGAATATTGATTAATTGATATCATTCGACAGCTGTTTCTAGCAGCCGAGTTTTGCTTGACGTCCAGCTGCTTGAGTCAGTGTTGCTTCGGCAACCAGTATTGTTTTTTTAATCATCATAAACCAAGGTTGCCGTGACAAAATATTGCCTATATGACCACAGATTGTGTATTACTGTATATTGAGCTTAGACCCATTTGGTGTGGCAAACGATAGGCTTACATTTGTGAGTAACGGTAGTTTTACTGGCTCAGTACCTACTCTATCGACCGCGTTCACATACTCTTGATTAAAAATGCTCTTGGTTTGGGGACTCTGGGTTGCTGTCTTGAAATGTGATGGGATTCTGTAATCCATAGCAGTAAAGAAACTGAAAATGTGTGTATATTTGGCCACAGCATGAAAAACGGTTTGATGTCTTGTAATAGGCCTATATGACTTACTGTAGTCTATAGTGATTTCCACTATTTGCTGATACCGTCATGCTGTACAAAAATGATCA
>Ga0056128_1001114_pt1 | contig 28675 bp, 10 predicted proteins | sample WorMetLIZISLAND2_FD_71113 | JGI IMG/M metagenome (GOLD analysis project Ga0056128, IMG submission 71113) | Marine gutless worms symbiont microbial communities from Max Planck institute for Marine Microbiology, Germany - Olavius geniculatus... ... | reverse complement strand
ATTCGATGACATATAGTCTCATTAATAAGTGTGCCAAAAATTATTATAATCGGACATTCATTGTTCCAGTTATTGCAAAAAATGTAGTCACATGCTTTTTTTGAGACACAGTGTATATATATATATATAGGCCTACACAAATTTTGACGATTTAGACTTCAGTTAGCAAAACTGTGCAAATATTTCGGCGCCGATGCGATCATGGGACGTTGCACAGTCTGCACAGGCTTGAAGCTGAAATGGTAGGCATAAGTCACCAAAAAATGCAATGGCGTAGTTACTCGCATTTTGCTCTTTGCTGCATCTTTGAAGCATCACACCGTCTGCATTGGCTTCATGTGCCGGAGCGATTAGTGTATATAATATATAATATAACATATATTATATAAACCGGTGTGTCCATGGCGCCGGCCTACCTGGGTGACGCTCTAGCTATCATTAAACTTTTTGGTCGACAACGCCTTCGTTTATTTCGTTCATCATCGAACTAGTCACTGGCTGTACTGCTGATGCTCTCTACAATCTACATCGGCGAGGCGACCGACCGTTGCCCGTCTTTGGAGCAAAAACTTGGAACTGCCGTTAGATGTGACGTCACCAAAGTGTCTATACGATCATTAAGACTAAACATAAATCTCCAAACCTCCTCTGTTTTCCGTGTTTCCCATAGCTGACTGTAAAGTGACTAAAATGCTAGGCATTTTTTACTTAAATATAATAATGTAATGGAAAGCATCAGCACCAACAATTTATTTATGCATGAGCATGAAAAGTGGGGGGCAAGCAATGCAACATTGCTTTCCCCTCACTCGAAAAAGTGAGGGGGCAATTGCCTCCCTTGCCCCCGCGGTTCTGCGGTCTATATATGCATGTAATGCTTCGAACGTTTTAGCCATCGTCGAGGTCTCTGTCTGTCCGTCCGTCCGTCACACCCTTAAGCCCTATCAAAACGGTGCAAATTAAGCTACCATCACAAAATCCACTGTGGGTTGCCACAAGGACCCAACTCGGCAAAACATTAATGTTTGGTCACTCTCAATATTAGGCCATATATCGTCAATTGTATATATGCCTATACGTACACGGTACACTCCTGTTCGCTCAGGCTAGGTTCATGACTTTACAGAAACGCGAATCAGTTTCAAAGTCATGAAAACTGTAGCATATATAGAGCTTTTAACAGAGACAGCGTTAAAGAAGAAACTGTCCACAGATGAACGCGACGTAGACAAGGACGATATCGGTCGGGCCAGAAATAGCAAACAACCGGAAACGGTAATAGGCCTATATACGCAGCCAAAACGGAAAATACGCATAGGCTAATTATCTCTCCCTGGAAATATGACGGCTGAGACATTTCAGCCGGAAATCTGGGGTTTTTGATGCGTGACGAGCCTAAATAAGAAGCTTAGCTACCCCTTAGAAAACAGGGCGTCATGCCGCTGCACGCATTTAGTCACGCGCATGCGCAAAAATACTGAAGACAAGCTAGATAACGGACGTGATTAATAAAAAAATATACATGTATGTAAAGATCGTCTTACCTGGCGTTATATCCTACGTGTTGAATTAGGCTGCGTCAGCTGTGCAGCCATTTGAAGCTCGGTCGACTAATTAGGCCTACGTGACTGCGAATGGAAAACGTAGCCTATAGACGGCACACTGCATCATCTGCTGCGACAGTACGTAATGTATCATCGATCGCTTGTCAGTCAGCAAAGCCTTGCTATACAGACGCTAGCTGCTGGGCGTATTCTTAAACGTGATCGATCTTTGCGAACATAAACCCTACTGAAGTTGACCCGCAGCGCAGCGTTGAGCAGATAGTCTACTTTTATAATTATGTAGAAGTTTGCAATGCAGAGGTTAATCCTTTTGACTCAGCTCTCTTTTTCCCCTCGTTGTAACTTGTTTGATTCCCTTTTACGTTTTAGTGTTTTACCCCTTACTCTCATCTCATACGAGGGTGCACCCAACCTTCTCTGGGCCCTCATATAATTGAATCGAATTAGGGAACACAACATGACACGTGATTTTGGTGCAGTTTCTGGTTTCAGACAAAAAAGCACGCTTCGTGCAACATCGTAAATTTTGTGCTAAAAGGTTCATAATCGATGGGGGTTTGCGCCCCAAATTTCCCTTTGCTCATGCCAATTAAGGTTGGCCTGGTTGGTTTCGTTCTGTTTACAAATGACGCCGCGGTCGCCGAATCGACATTCCAAAATATTCTAGAACCCCACATTTTTACGATCTTCGACTATGCGCTGCGCAGACATACACAAGAGCATCGCGTAACCGTACGCGGATGACCCAAACGTGCCTGACCTGATGCCGATCATTTCTGATCGACTTGGAATACGTACAGTTCGAATTAACATGTTACCAACTTACCCGAAAGATCTAATCGTGCTTAAGAATACGGACGGTCTCAGAGCTGGCCGAGATAAGACTGATCGACAGCGGCGTGAACGAAATACGAATGCGCTATACGTACATTTTATGCACGCAGTGATCGAGTTGTGCTGTGTCATAATGCGCACGCCCTGGCGCGTGCACGCGCTTGTATGCCGCCAGATATATTTTTGTCTTACATCAATTCCAGTTTCAGTTTCTATGCAGTTTTAGTTTTCTTTAAAGACTTAAATTTTAGTCGTTAACTTTTCATATGCCGGTGTATTCTTAAAATGATTTACTGTCCGCGTAAGCGACGGCAGTATCGTTTTCAGCATCGTCGCTAAGTTTATTTCTTTGCGCGCTGTGTCAACATGATAACTCATGAACCGCTGCACTTAGCTTAATGACATTTTGCACGAACATATACCTTGACAACAACCTGGAAGCCTATTGCATATTAAGGTTATACGTCAAAGATCAAGGTCATGTTTTTGTGTGCATGACATCTGCGGGCAGTACTAAGCCTTGAGCAAGGGTTTTACTTGTCAGGCCGCCCGTACGTTAGTAATATAAGGCTTTATATTTTTATATTGTTTTAATTCAATTATAGTTCGACAAAACCTTTTGCTTTTACTGTATTGCGCTAGAAACTGCCGTTTTTTGTTTGCAAATTGTTTAATCGTCTTGCGTCGCAGAAATCTCGTTTTCGTTCATCGTGTCGTAAATAATTTTCGTTTCGGCTGGTTCTTCTTTATAGTTATTCTCGTTTTAGTAGTACAGTATATCTCGGCATGCAGGCTTGCCGGCCACTCACGTACGCTAACACGTGTTCTCGTTCCGACTGTCTGGCCAGCTCCCGCCAGTCACACACACACAGAGCGAGCCTTCGCTGAGGCGGATCAATAGGTGAGTACCAGCGAACTGAGCTGCGACTATCGATCCGTGTCAAGTCTATAATTCCAGCGCATGCAACAGCGCAGCCTATCTCCACCAGCCACAGCAGCCTGCTCTGCTGCAGCTAGATATAGGCCTAGAACTGGGTTTCGACCGTCGTCCACGTGCGCCCAAATTCTACTCACTTCGACTTCTTGTAGATTTGTTGCACGAAACGCTACTGCAAATCCACCACAAACAGTTGTACAGCAACAGTTGCTCTACACTGGGCCGGGTTAGTACTTGGATGGGTGACTGCCTGCGGGCAGGTAAACCATCTCGGTATGTTACCAGCCGTTCAGGTCAGCTCAGCCTTCCATCCGTCCGGGGTAGGTAAATCGAGTGTCGGCCTATCTGGCTGCGGTTAAGGCGGGGCGCGTTCATCTGTGTCGGGTGGCAGGTAACCCTGTGTGATGCCATGCGGCAGGTGACGCTCCGCAGTTCTGAAATGGGTTTCCCATAAAGAGCTATAACACCACGTTTAACCTTTAACTTAATACAAGTCCGCAAGCATTGAAATCGATGTATCCGTTTTCGAATACTCGGATTATCCGGATAGCGAGTACAGTAGGCCTATCAGCACATGATAATCGTGGAAGATATGAATATCATTCATCGTTCATTATCGCTTGTCATTCTCTTAGTTCAACGCACTTCTGTTATCATCATTCGTAATCGTTAGAAAATAGCATTTGGTCATATTGTGATCAATGTTATGACGTAGCCTAAAGTTTCATTTCTGATACTGGAACGTGGAGAATAGAAATAGAACTGCATGACTCATCAAACTTGGCATACAGAACAATGTTACAGTAATTCAAACTCATAATCAATTAATATACAATACTAGTAGGCATTAAAATAACCACATCATTATAAACTTTCACTACAATTTTGTTTTTGAGCAATAATTATATGATCATTGGTTACACAAAAACAGAATTTAAGAGAAAAAATAATTTTTGCAAATTTGAAATGATTGTCATAACTGAGTCATTCAAAAGAGTAAACTGATGAATAGGCTAACATTAATTTCAGTAATTAGAGTTGCTGCAATTTATCGTCGACAATAAATAACTTGCACGTGATCACAAATAATTATGCCACTCTGGTATACATTTGACAAAAGCAACAAAAATAAGAATAAATTTTAGTGGTGTTATACTGTGACCACTAGGCTGCAGCAAACAGATCACGTGAGACGATGTCTCAGAATCAGAGGACGAATGAATTTCTGGTCGTCCGAAGATGATGAAGATGAATGTTACCTGTCATCCAGAGCTACAACGCCCAGCCTCTTTTCCCGCATCTCCTCCGACAAAGGATAAGCACATGTTCAAACTGCACTAAATTTGGTCTATTGATTCTTGGAAAATGATTAAAATTGTTTCCACCGAATTTGATGTTTTAAATTATATGATGCATCAAATTCGATTTCGGCTGGGGCTCCGCCCCAGACCCCTCTGGGGGAGTTCACAGAGCTCCCCAAACCCCATAGCTGGATTTTACGGGTCCTACTTCTAAGAGGAGGGAGAGGAGAGAAAGATGAGGAAAAACGACTGGAAGGAAGAATGAGAAGAAAAAAGGGACGGGAAAGTAAGAGGAAGGGAGAGAAAGCCTCCCAATTCACATTTCTGACTATGCCACTGCACGTCCACCATTTGGTTATTTGACAGATATATAATTATTAATGTAGATCACCAATGTTCATAGATGGGTAGTGATATAAAGTCAGTTCTAAAGTATAGTATTAATAATGATTTTCTAAACACAGAATGGCAAGACAGTTTGTACCATGCATAAGATGTTGCACATTAATCGCTATCAGAAAATTAAATTCAAATACATTTTTAAAAAATAAAGACATTAAGTAATAAGTTTCAGCGGCGTCGTAAAGGGGCGTGGGTTGAAAAATAAGCGAAGCAAGAAGTTGCAATTTTTTGCAAGTTTCCGACAGACGTACTTAAAATTGCAAGTTTTTGTCACTTAATTTTCTTAAAATGGGTTTTTAAGCGCCAAATTCTGCATTTTTGGACGAACATTATTCGACAAAAAGATTTTCTGACATTTTTCCGACAGCCCAATTTTTTGGAGGAGGGGCAGTCCCCACCCCGCCAGGACGCCATTGATAAGTTCAAAAACACAATTTGTCAGTCTTAAACATCTTAACGGATATGAATATATTAAAAATGTGAATATAATAAGTCTATGACTTAACTTGAAGCAACATTCCAAAGTAAGTTTCAAACAAACATTTAAAACAAATCTGATTTTTTAAAATATGCAAATCAATTACAAAAAAAAACTTTGTCATGACTTTATAAATCAAAATTTATTCACAGTGCATTTCTAAGCCAATTAAGCTACTCTAGGCTATTATAGGCCTAAAAGTAGTAACAAGTACTGAATATCCAACTTAATAAATAAAAGATAAAAAGGTCATTTATGAATTTCAAAATTTTTGAATTAAATAAAAAAATTTTGTTATCAAGTTAAAAATTTTTTAGTTAAATTTCAACTATTTTAAAAAATAGTAATTAAACTTTCGGTTAAACTATTTTACTATCTTAGAAAAAATTAATTGTTACTAAGCAGAATTAATACGCAAAATTCTGGACAACAGCATATGCCTCTTGAAGTGTGGATGAATAGGCCTACCGGTATGTTTGGTCAAAAAATGGTTCATATTGCGCTTTTCGAAGGGGCACACAATTTTGATGTCTCCGTGAGGTCGGAAATTACATTGTTAAAATCTACTTTTAATAGTGAAAATTTCATAATGCCGTTAGGCTAGAGATACGGCTGCCGGATCAATATCCTTTGCCTTAACTAAAATAATCTAGTTAAACTTTTTAGTTAGTAACAATTTTTTTAAAAGTTAACCTGCCTCTCTAAACTTAAACTTCTTTAAAAATGAGTTAAACTAATGGTCTAACTAAAAATGTAGACAAACTTCTAGTTAGTAATATTTTAGTTAACTTTTGCCCAACACTGTTAATTTTTAAGTTGTAAATGTTATTAGGTCTACAGCTGCACAACGTTACAAGAAACCCAGCTATCGCTAGAATAGCCGACCGTACTGGTTGTGAGTGACCTTCAAGGTCATCCCAGGTCGATGATTTTCATGTCATTTCAAAGCCAGTATGCGACTTCCTGTTAGTAATCAATAGCAAATTAGGCCCTATCTGGCACTGTTTAGCCACAATAGCGCGTAACGGCTTTCAAGGTCATTCAAGGTCAATGATTTCCGTCTAATTTGACAAAGCGTATGCCACTTCCTATTAGTGATCAATAGCAACCTGGGCCATATTTTGCACCGTTTAGCCACAGTACAGTGACAGACAGGCGGACAGACGGACAACAACCATGACAACAGCTCGACTGGTAGGCTACTAAAGCACGGTCGGCTAAAAACGGTCCTAATCCAAAACGTAATGTTTATTTTTTGGCATTCACCAGGTGGCGCGTCAGTCTTGAGGCTCGATCTGGAGTCTGGACAGCAGCATACTGGAGTGCGGATGGATAGGCCTACCGCTATGTTTGGTCAAGAAATGGTTCATATAGCGCTTTTTGAAACAAATTTGAGACTGTTAAGATCTACTTTTAATGGTGAAAATTTCATAATGCAGGTTGTCTGGGTCTCTCTTCAGCAATTTTGGTGCAATTCACTTTAAAATCGCCAAAGATTCACTGAACGCCTTATATTTGGAGTTAAAGTCGTTCAAGGTCATCGGTGTCGGTATATCCGAAAAGCTCGTGAGCAGTGTTTGTTATGGTAAGCAGGAAGTCTGTGCCTATCTGCAACCGTTTTCATGCTAGTCGAGTCAATAGCGGTAAAGTAACGACTTTTTAGTAAGTACCTTTTTGACACCTCCGTTAAAGGGAAATCCTTTCACCCAGAGGCAAAAAATTGCTCACAGTAAACTAGAGACACTAGCCTACACCACAGACTTAATGAAAAACCCGAGTCTCTATTCTTCAAGGACGGGACGTTGCCTTTGCATAGGGCCCGCCAGATTAAGTAGATCATTGATCTCGTCATGAAGAACCATCTTACCAAAAGCCAAACGATTAAATTTTGAGCACCCATTACCTTTTCAGTCAAAAATTTGCAATCACTGTCTGTCGGAATTATGTTGAAAATTTGCAGTGTCTGTCGAGCAATTGCCACCTTTTGCCCCGTCCGAGATGCTCGTGTCGGACCGAGAGATAATAGAAAAAAAATCTGATGTTTCTCCGGAGCTTCCCTTCCGTACGACTTGGCCTACTGCTTAGGCCCCTAATTCTGGGAAGTCACCGAGTCACTGACGACATTTGGGCCTAAACTCGTTGATAGGATTTGTTTGTACCGTACGCGTATCCTTGCTTCATGATACTTCTGCAAAAAAATGCAGTTCTACAGTACTTAATTTGTTGGACAACATCCACGTAGCCTAATGCCGCCAAAACACGCCCTCGCCTTGCCCCACAACAAATATACATGTAATAATATACATGTAATACGGTCTTTTTATTTAGTATATTTGTGCCCATCCGCTCGTCAATGTGGTGCCTATGCACGTCCTCATTACAACCCAAGGATCGGAGAAAACCTACCATTCCTTAGACGGTCATCACCAATCACATGACACCGCCATGCAGCTGCGTTCTGTCAGCTCAAGTACATGACATGTCGTCAGACAGAGGTAGAACACACTGGAACAACTAGATTTACGGAGACTGCTGTTCTGCGGCGGCAACGCAAACCAAAAACCGTGGAACTGTTTTCCAGTTTATCTGATACTGAAAAACCTGCTAAAGCATTGTGTTCGAGTGTTGAGATCGCGGCGTACTGTGACAAACTGTTATCGGTGCCTTTTCAAGTTTTACTTAATTACATACTTGCTTATTGTCGACCTAGCCTATATATCGTCAGACTTCAAGACATAATCATGGCACAGTGTTATTGTCTACTAGCTTACGATACGCGGCTGGTGAAAACCCTGATTTGTCTCAGCAGCTTAACTTAACATTTCACTTTAGCCCATGCAGTATAGTGAATGCAGAATGGATTCGGTGGGGAAAATATTCAAATTAAATTTTGTTCAGAACAAAACTATAGCCTTGGTTAGTGTTATACCACAACATTCGAAGTTGTGTTTTTCTGTTTGCTGTTAGTTTGTGCTGTTTTGGCCAATAAAGGTTAGTGCGCGTTCTATTCAAATAGATGTGTGGGCTTGATTAAAACTCGACAAAATTCATTTGTCAGTCACGCGGACTCCGCCCTTTCCCGCTGTGTAAACTTAACACAGCTCGCACAAGACTTCAGGTGGATTCTGGAAAAAGAAAAAAGAAAAAAAAGGCGGTAGAGAAAAAAGACGACGGGAGAAAAATGGAAAACGCGGAGCAGAGAATAGGCGCCTATTGTATGTAAACGGCACGCCCCATTTGCGGAAGCGGAATTAGCGCCTCTGTATTTTAGGACGTTATGGCGCTATAGAAATTGTATTATTATTATTATTCATATTATTATTATTATAATCCTGCGACGCTACTAGAATTCGCTGCAACATAGTCTGTGACTGTGCGGTACTGATATAACTTTCCCGCAATCAAGCACTGGTTCGTACTCATGACCGCGTACCGGTATTCTGCAGGTTCGCCTATTTATAGCCCATAAGCCCATACACGCGATAGGCCTACACAATGATCGGCCGAGGTTTCACACTGATGCTAATGATGGCAGTTAGAAAGAGGAACGATAAAGAGGACACAAACAATAAAAACGAGACGGTGAAAGCGACAATAATTGACATAATGTAGCCTAATTCGAACTGGACCAAACAGGCAACAGAACAGTTCAGGTAGGTCTGGCCTGTGCAAGGGACCTGGAGTATTCGCCCGGTAGAGAATCCAAACCCGGATTTATGTGTTTATGTGTTTGGGGGCCGAGGTAAAGATTGAGTCCCAGCTAGGTTTGCAACTTTACAGCCGCTACAGGAACTAGATAGGACGGCGTTAACGACGGCTTAAACAATATCTGTAACAAAGCTGTTTTCTGAAGTGATACACGTTATACTATAGGCTAGTACAATGACGCGTACTAATGCACTGGTAGGGTGATAGATCTTTTGCCGCACCTGATATACATGTATGTCATCCTTTAAAAACAGCAATAACAGCTCAGCGATAACAACGAATTCCACAAAGAAGTAACAACAAAATAACTAATATTGCGACCACCTATTGTTAACTCTCAATAAACTTTCACTCAGTGCAGTACTAAGTGACACAATACGAATAACGCAAAATGCAGTCGTATAGGGCCTACTGCGAGGCGATTGGCCATAGTGACACTGTCTATTGGTGCGGTAGGCCTATCTATACAGAAATGAGCGTAAATGTGTAACAATGCAGTTGTTTCCCTAAAATAGTAAAATAAAAAGTGTCAAATAAGTAAGTCCGGATATGTTTCGACACAGTTTACAGTGTATTATGAAAGCGTAATAGGGTGTTTACACGATGAAGCAAACATGAAGCAAACTTAGAGCACACGTCGTGCACGCGTATTTTCAATACATTTACTTCATGTTTGCTTCATCGTGTAAACACCCTATAACGAGGCATAATACACGCTAGACCGTGTTGAAACCTATACCTCATTTACACGATCAAGCAAACATCGAGCAAACATCGAGCTGGTTCGTCTAACTGGACGAGCCAGCTCGTCGAGCCAGCTTCATCGTGTAAACGGGGTATTATACTTATTTCATGACCTTGATTGACGGCGTGTTCTGCGTGGGACGTGCGTGCGTGAAATAAATAGACGCGAGTCAGATTGTGGGCGGTTATAGCACACGCCCCGGCCACTGTGGCGAGAGACAAGAGGACACAAAGTAGATCATAAAACGCGCGAATAAATTAACAGAGCTGCGGCGAGTAGGCTGTCTGCTTCCACGTTGCCAGACACCGAGACTCGGGGACTGGTGCAGGCTGAGCGGGAAGCATTGAACTGGCTCTGTGACGTTTGTTCCAACAGCGACACTCCAACACGTCCAGAAACGCTCTCTTGAACTTCTCTGCAACGCACATGATACGTGTATAGGCACAAACTCCATTTGCCTCGATTTGCTGTAAATGTGTTGTACAGCTTGTTAAACAGTTTTTACTGGAAACCGTAATTTGACACCTAACCCAAGGCTATGCACTGACCATGACCCTAATTCTAATTCTAATCCTATCCGAACACTAATCCCCGCCCCATTCTAACCCGATATTGAGTACCGCAGCTCGACAGTTTTGGTCAAAAATCGTCGAGTTGCGATATTCGATGTTCGATGCATCGTCCAGTTGTATTTGATAGCTTTCGATAGTGCAAGGAAAGGAAATTGCAAGGAATGGAATTTGGAAGGAAAATGAAATCTGTTAAAAATGGAATTTGCAAGGAATGGATTTTGCAAAGAAACCGTCTTACAAGTAAAGGTTAGGCCTACACATCTTTAAACTGTTGATTTACAACGTTTAAATCGTCAAATACACTTAACCTCAAATGTTGAAAACAAGATACAATCACTTTCACATGATATATGCCGCATCGCAAAAAATACTTGCCATTTTTATTTTTTGAATAATTTCGTTAAACATGGCCGATTTTGATAATTTTTGGCAAGCAACATCAAGAAAAAACTTAACGTAAAATGGCCATAGCTTTGCTTACCTTACCTTAATACTGTTGCTACAATATCTACGGAGCTGTGTTGGACTAACAGTCTGTTTAGGCTATAAGCATACGCATTTCTTGCAAAGTCCATTCGTTGCAAATTCCACCCCCATTCCTTGTTAATTCCATTTCTTGCAAATTCTGTTCCTTGCAAATTCCAACTGTTGATTTTCTTGCAAATTTCATTTCTTGCTAATTCACACAGATGTGAATTTTGGGGTCTTTCCTTAAATTTTCCTTTCCTTGCAGTTTCCATCCCCGGTAAAAGGCAGAACTGTTAGCTGGTAGCGATGGATAGAGTTTACAACGACGGTGCGTCAGTGACGCTGCTATCAGCCGGATCAGTCGAATCCTCGTCGTTATCGTTACTGTCTGCGTCGTCGATCTGTGGCAATGGCCTCGTGGCCGGGGGCGGACAGGGCAGGAGCAAAATTGCGTCTCTAAATTTTAGGCTCTCGGTAAATTTTCTTTTTGTCGGAAAATGTTCGTCCATAAATGCAAAATTTGAGGCTGAAAAACGCCCGATTTCGAAAAAATCTATGGGCAAAATTAAAACGTTGAGCACACATCATTTCCTTTGTTGGAAATTTGCAGCTGTCTATCGGAAAAAAATCAACTTCCTGTCCCGCCTACTTTTGCTAACTCACAACTCCGCTGGTCAACGCTGTGACTGACGAACTGCCTTCAGCAACTCGAAGGAAGCGGGCAAACCGGGCGACGCAAGACTTTGTGTTCTGCAGATGCGTCTTCTTCTTCGCACTTCTGCTGTTAGGCCTACAGCCGAGATGTCTGAGACGCGAGAGTCGTTAATGCTTGCCGCTATAGTAAATGCGCATGCAGAAACGTGAACAGATTCTGACGTGTAACGTGAACAAGACGCCGACGCAGACTCGCATGATGGGCTATAGGTTTCTTCCAGGATGTCGTTAGACCGCGGCAGCGTTAATTAATAGTTAGCTAAGCGTGCGCTTGTCCAATCACCGTTTCTCAACATATCCGGTCAATTTTATTAGCCGTTATAACGCGAGTGTGACTATTATAGCCGGCTCGAACTTGTGATGTACCTGCTCAGAAGTCCCCTCACCCACTAGACGCCGAACCATCTTTTTACATTATTAGCTACATGTTGTTTTTATTCTTTTCGTACTATTACTGCTTCTATAAGTTTTTTAACTGCGCAGTACCTGCTTGTACAAGTTGCATTTGTTAACTTTATGTAATAAACGAAGATGTTATGTTACGTTATGTCATTCTTTTCTTCAAGGGCGGCGCCAGGTTTTCAGAGCTGGAGGGGTCCAGGTCGAGCGGTTGTCGATTTACCGTTGCTACCCCTCAACCCCCCTTTATCCATCCAAAAAGCTCAGATTTGCGCGAATCTCATACGTCGTCCTGTTGGAGGCATGGGGGGTCCGGACCCCTGCCCCCCGACGTTCGAGAATTTCTGTCTCCAGAACGTCTGCGACTGACGGACGGCGAGAACTGTCGTTCAGCACTATAGGCTTGTATCACACAAGTAACCGAGATAAGTCGCGTGCCGTATATTATCTGTCGACTATTTGCACTGCAGCCTGAAGCCGCCGCAGTATAGGGCGAGCACAAATTTGATTAAACATTCTGAATCGCGGACAATGAGACGCAGAGATTGTGTACAATACAGTTGGCGAGATTCGTGTCTCGTGGAAACGGCCTAGTTGATTTCTGACAGTCAAATTCAGCCAATTTGAATACATACGTTAGAATACATTTCTCTCTACCTGCGACGTCGTGAGTTATACCCCGTTTACACGATCGAGCAGACATCGAGCAAACATCGAGCTGGCTCGTCCAGCTAACATATAGCCAGCTCGTCGGGCCAGCTTGATCGTGTAAACGGGGTATTATAATCAGTAGATTGGGCAGAAAGTTGCAAATTTCCGACAGAGGAGATTATGGGTGCTCAAAGTTTTAATTTTGCCCATAAATTTTTCCAAAATGGGTAATTTTTGATTTGTAATGTTGCATTTTTGGAGGAAAATCTTTCGATAAGAAGAAGATTTTCCGTCAATTTTTCGACAGCCCAAAATTTACGGGGGAGGGGACACGACGCTACTACTTCTCTCTACCTTGCAGCAGTGGCGAAGTCGTTTGTCAGTGCTAATCGGTTGCGTACTTGAACGGCAAAACGGATTTCGTAAATCTTTGCGAGTAAGTCAGTCTATAGCAGTGCAAGCTAGTGCCGGACACCGGCCCGCGTTCATCTCGACAGTCGCTGGAGCTGCCGCTATAAAACTTCTTTCATAGTGACCACAGCGCTGCTATACGGTCTTCCATAGCTCAGCGGTCAGTTTCAGTCTCAGTCACCGAGTTGGTCATTAGTGCGCAATGGCAGTGCAGAAGTATACGGCATGTGACCGTTGGGGATCCTTTCGTCGCCGAGTTTGCGACGCATCGGCGGAAGGAAGATTCTTCACAAACGATGCAGCAGAAAGTAACAACTGGACCTCTTAGCGCCACGTACCGTAAAGTCAAGGTCACACCGCAGACATCGAAAGAACTCTCCAATGTATGGAATAATAAATATTGTCTTTTATTCGCAAACTGTCTAGTTCGTCTAATTCAGTTAGCAATAGACTTGCAATGTTAAAACTATGAACGGTTATGTGTATTATGCTCGTTCTTTTTTTTCTGTCTGTTACTGTAAAAGTACCATGCATTTTGCAGTGTTAAATTTCAGTCTAGACTCCAGTCTACATGTGTGTAATTGTCAATTATCGGACAACAAATCATCATAGGCCTACTTTTGTCCACGTGTTCTACCTCCCAAGCAGCCCGTGTGTCTGTCGTATGTTTTGGCTGAACTTAACTTACCGCTCATGAGGAAATAGATGACGGGGTTGATGGCACTGTTGAGGTTACAGAGACCGTGCGCGATCAGTGCGAACGCAATGGCGACGTCATCGCTCATTCCAACCTCCGCATATCTGCACACCAAACAATCGATCCTAGCTGCACCGATCAATCACCGCCACAAATACTCGCAGGTCAACAGCTGTCAATTCAATGCATTTGTCACGAAGCAAAGTTACAAACAAGTAGACCTACATTTACATGTGTCGTCAGCTATGGAGACAGACAGATGTTTTGCTGTTGCAGGCCCTCCCTAGGCTGTGGTACAACCCTACAGCTCATCTGAAATATTAAACGGACATTAACTTTGAACAGTTGAAGTGGTTGCTAACGAGACATTTTGGTTCGGGTGCGTGGAGCGCGGAGCATTGTGGCTAACTGTTAATCTGTGCCTTTTAAGCTACCCTGCTTACAAGAGTAGGCCTAAATACGATAACGTAAATAAATTCGTTTGGTGGTCGATTTTCATCCGTTCTCTCCACACCCCTCGATTCCTCTCTTTTTCTCATTTACGGTGAGATGGAAGAAATGTGTGTGTGCAAAATTTAAACTTGAATCTTTAAAAGGACGGGCGCCAGCAGAAATGGATAGAACCGCATGCATGCGCTTTTGTTTATTTTGTTGTACATTATGACGGGCTTACTAAAAAGTTTACCAGAAGTCTACATCGCGCTGCAATGAGAACGAAAAACTCCACCAGATTCAACTGTCGTTTTCCAGCCTCAACTCTGATTGAGTACATGCTGAAAGCCGGCTTACGTATACCGTCTATCGACCGCCTTCGAGTAATATAGGCCACGTATGCGGCGAAAGCGTGAATTCGGCTTGTTAATTCGTCATTCAGGCCTATTTCACTGCACAATACAATCGCAGAATGCAGAGCGTAACTCATATACCAGCCTAGTAATGGCGACGAGGCTATCGGTCGTCATGGGGTGACATTGCGGCGATTAGTTGCAAAAGGCAGGCAGCAGCAGCAGCAGCAGTGGCAGCGGTCAGTGACGGAGTTTACGCTTGAGCAGAGTAAGCCAGACAACCGTGCCGCTCCGCAAGAAACGCATTTGTCATCGCTGACAGAAAGCTGAAGTCAGGCAGCTGCTGTTAGCAAATGGAAAAATGAACGACAACCAAGTAGATGGACGGCATAGGCGGCAGCAAAGAATATACATATATATTTACGGCACTGCCTGGCGCCCGCCGAAGATGGATAGTATAGTTTGGTATTTTGTTGTCCTGATTTAAAGTCGGCGGCGAGGAGAAACGTCGGACGTTTATTGCAAGCATGTAGTCACGCAGTCACTGTCAGTGGCAAAATGATAACATTTAATTTTAAAAAATGGCACACCCTGTATAGCGTCAGTATGCCGATTGATTTCAGAGGCGATGGGCGGACAGTTACAATACAGATACACAGCTAGAATTAGGCCTAAATGTCTTAAATGTTTTTAAACTACACCTAACAGAGGTGACTGTTTGTGCTAGAGCACAAAGTGTCAATGTTAAGAGAGTTTCCGCAATTATTTACAGTTTGTGCAAATATAGAGTGTATGCGTCTATTAATTTGTAACCAGATGTTTGTGCCGTTAGTTTAGCAAAGTAAAGTCTCAGGATGTATCGTGCCGAAAATCAGGTTCAAATATACTTAAGACAATGCAAAATACTAAATACTTTTTCCGGACACCGGGACACGATGTAGGCATATATTATGCAGTGACGCTAGGCCATGACAATGGTGCTCAAAGTCTTGGTAAGACAACAGAATGACTTTACTATGACACTGCTACAATGGACAATCAGAAAGGTTAGCAACTCGATGTACAGTAGGGTTACTGGTCCAAAAATTCTTTCAAAATATATCCCTTTATCTTTGTCATAAAGACAGCTTATTAGCTTCAACAATGTTGTTGACAACAGTCTAGGCTTTTACGTGTAGCTCGATTCTGTGCGGCTGGAACAACGTACACGTAGGCCTACAGGCTTATATTTTTGGCACTGACCGAACTGCAGCAAAAATTGATCAAACAATGTAAAATATATAAATGTTCTGCAAAGGAGATTCAAACATCACTCACCTAAACTAGAGATTTTAGACATCTATTGAGCAGTTCGACGTTTCGTTTAACTATGTGATGTTTCCAGTGCAAACCACTAGCCTACAAGAGTTAGGACAGTATGAAGACAATGACCCATTTATTTTTACTGTCTGTTGTAGCAACGCAACTGGATTTATTTCCTAGTTTCACAGTGTTTCTGTGTTCGCAGGATTCCGCGAAGTGCGAATGCTCATACGCATTCAAATGCGAAATGAATTACTTTCGGGTCTACGTCAAAGAAGGTTGCATGCAATTTTAATAGCCTACGAGTTCTTGCAACGATATAGCCCAGTAGTATCACACATAGTGAGCCTCGATCTATTTCTGTTAAGAAACTGGTAAATATTCGATGAGAATGTAACAGGAAGCTAAAAAACATGCGATACGGACATTTCTCTAGATATTTCACCCGGAAACCCGACCCGGACAAAACACGACACGGACAAAAAGTGGCCTCTTTACCCGTGCACCAAGACATTCGTTCCCCGCTCACGACAAAGCCGAATGACAAATTTATTTCTATCTCTACACGCAGGCATCATCTAAGAGTGCTTAGTGACGATGCCGTCTTTAGTCAATTAAACAATCAGTTTAAATAACTGAACGCATTAATGGCTGCGCAAGACTTGACGGCTGAGGAAAGTGTCAGAAAGTGCCGGAAAGTTCTGAGTCTTTGAAGTGGATGTTCGACGAGAAGCAGCATCAAACAACGTGCTGTTAAGCTCATGTTTTAGAAGTCCACACGGCCAGCGTAACTTGGTAAAGTGCGCCGGATTAAGCCGCAGCCCAGTTCGCTTTTATGCGCGCTGAAAAATTTATCTTACTTACTGACTTACTTACTTAAAGCTAGCTAGGCCATCGGGCAGTTTGATAGCAGCTAAGTAAAGATCCGTAGCTCACTCGCGTGATGACGTCACGGGTAAATCGATAACAATTAGGTAGCAATTAATGCGTACTCCGAAAATAAATAAAATGATCAAACTAGACTGTAAAGCCTTGCTCAAAGCTAAGTATGTCTGCAGTAGCAGCAGTTGCATATACACCGTGTCCAGAAAAAAACATCCTGGACATTTTTGATCGTAACTTGAAGAAAAATTTTAACAAAAAAAATTTAATGATTTTTGACAGGAATATTTCTGACACAACTGGCCATCAAATGAACATTTAATATCCCATCGCACCCAATGTCTGCTTTTGCACTACCTGAGAAAATCAAAACCAACAAAATATTGTATTTTTGTCCAAGGCAGCATTATTATTTAATCAAAATATGACAAAAAACATTTTTTACATTTCTGTCACCTGGACTGACAGTTCAGCTAATTCTCAGTCTTACAACTGCCTACAGTAAAAATGTTTAAAGTGTCAGCCCATTACGTGACCACAGGCACAGAGATGGTTTCTGGTTTTGTTGACAGCAGTGTCAATGATGTTCTGCTTCAGACCAATCCAGACTTCATCAGTCACTTTTTGAATTCATCAACATTTGGCAAAGTCATCTGGTTGACAGAGTGCTGCATGACAGTCAGGTAGTGCAATTGACTGGCTGTTCGGGGCCACAGGTCGAAAGGTATAAAATCTATTTGGGTTTTTTTGTTAATTTTAATCCACATATCGCTTGTTTTGGTTTTTCCAGGTAGTGCAGAAGCAGACATTAGGTAAGGTGGAAACTAGAACAGTCGTTTGATGGGCAGTTGTGTCAAAAATGTTTGCACCAAAAATTATTAAAATCTGCCTAGACTTCTTCAAGTCACAAACGATAATGTTGAGGATGCTTTTAAATGTATTTTGTTCATTTTAACAAATATTTCGTTGGTCCATTTTTCCCAGGTAGTGCAGAAGCAGACATTGAGTGAAGTGGTAAATTGGCCGGTCATTTGATGGCCAGTTGTGCCAGAAATATTTGTATTAAAATGATTAAAAATTGGTAAACATTTGTTTGAGTGACAATCGATAATGTTTGAGATTTTTTCCGGGCACGGTGTACATGAAGTAAAAACAGCCTATGTAACATTGACCTTTGACCTATGACCTTAAAATTTCATAAAATTCCTGCGGTTGTCATGCTACAGGTTCAGGCAGAATTTCACCAAACTAAATGCAGCAATTCGAGAGTAATCATGGTAACAGTGAGAGAAAAGAAAAAAACAGGGAAAAACAGAAAAAAACTTAGCAACGATGCTGTAAAACTATACTGTCGTCGTTATCGCGGAAAGTAATAGACGAATAGATATGAATACGCGGTTGACGACCTAAGGATGTTGAGAAGATGTACAGGCAGGAAGCAGACACTGAACATGACGACGACGGCGATCAGCATCTTGGCAACATTGCGCCGTGTCAGCATCTGACATCGGGCGTCGCTCACCCTCAATGCCTGACTGCTGTAGTTCGACGTCGCATAGTTGACCGATACCATCTGCAGACTATTCGACGACGCAGACGCAGGACCTGAAACACACGGATACAGAACCTTCAGCGCCGCGACTGAAATGTATAGTGGTTAACACGATTGGTGGCGTATATAGCATAGTGGTTAGAACGTCGGTCCTGGCCGGCGAACTTTCCCTATCTTGCTCTAGACTGATGGATGGCCGTTTGACCACTTTGTGGTCAAACGTCAGCTATCAGTCAACCAACAAGGCCAACTCAGCCTGCCATCCCTCCGGGGTCGGTTAAATGAGTAGTAACACATTATATGGGTCACGGAAGGTGGGGACCTTAGTACAGCTGACTGGGGCCGTTTATCCGGCCGCTGCGCCAGCCTGTGTCTTCAGGCTGCACGCGGTGGCTGAGCGGCTGGCGGATCTGGTTAGTGACAAAAGCGCATTAGAGGCGTGTTCGCGACGATGCGCTATACAAATTGACACCTTTATTTTTTACCTTTACATTCGATCAATGTAAAACCTAGTTAGTTTACGCATGGCTAGGTGCCATGAATGACTGTCTTTGTATAAGTTTCAGCATGGTCTACAGTGTATTTTGCGAGTGTAACGAGGCATAATACACTATAATACGTGTTAAAACGTGCTTATTTCATGGCCTTGATCGACGGCGTGTTCTGGCTGCCTGTGATATACAAACGCGAGTCGTCACACTTGAGTGGAGTGAAACCAGAACTAAGTAAATCATGGAGTAAACTTTCTCGATAAATAGCCGCTAGACCACGCTACTAACTTTCAACCGCTGAAGATTCATCCATAAATCAACTCAGCTCTTCATCCCTTCGGGGTAGATAAATCGAGTATCACAGCGTTTTAATTTGTCAGGTGGTAGGTAATTCATAGATGATTAATTTTGACTACGTGGGGACGGAGTCGTTTTGACTCATTTATTTAGTCAAGCATGTCGTAAATGTGACACAAAAATTCACTTTTTATTCAAAAAGGGCAACTTTGTTGAATATTTTGCCATCATACTGTTAATTTAAACTTGGTTAATGTCTCAAAGGTAACTTGACAGTAGACCAAACGAGCACGCACTGAAGACAGTTTGACAACGATAGATAACCTGATACTAATTTAATATGATCAGCCACTAATTTAACAATTATTCAGCACATCAAACAGCGCAGTCCGCTGTCGTGTGGGTCACTTTTACCGCGATTTTGGTTTGGCGCGTTTAAAGGAACGCTTGCTGAAGAATTGAACTGGATGAATCAATTTGCCATGCAAAACTCAGCTGCTTAAAACGGTTGCTAAATGGTATTGGCTTTAGCCCATTTGCTTGAGTGATAAAAAACTGCTCGAAAAATCCATCACGATCATCATCGACTGCACGTATCATGCTGCAACTACAAGAATAAAGATTATTCTCGTATCATTATGAACGACGAAGTTGTGCCGCACTGCTTTGATGCTTGTCGATTCGGGAGTCACGATCTATAGAACCTATTACCAGAGGCGTCCACTCCATTGACAGCTAGAGGCAAATGCTTCCTGGAAAAAGTTGGAAGGAAAGTAAAAAACTTAAAACTGGGGGAATATTTTTGGTGGCAAATTGCCTATAAACGCATAGCACAGAATGTGCCAATCTGCATGCAACAGCTCCATTTTTTTCCTGCTTGCTTCGCTCGCAGACTAACTTGTACACCCTACTTTCAAAGCCGTGTTTATGGGGTGGGTTAGCAGGTTTAAACCCCCTTTGGAATTTTTAAAGTTAATGTGACAATTCTGCATACAACAGTTCAAAAAAATTTTCATGCTCGCTTTGCTCAAAGTTTATTTGTACTTCCACTTTAAATCTAGCTGGGGGAGCTCACAGCGCTCTCCCAGCCCCCTAGCTAGATTTGAGAAGTCCTACTGCTAACGAGAGAAAGAGGAAAAAGGAGAAAGCATCCGAGTTGGAGGGAAGGTTGCCTCCTGGTGCTGCGGGGGGATGGACGCCCCTGCATATTACCACTGCACACTAACAGGCGTCTATTAATGTACTGTGCTATTACTGCGACTTGCTTCTAGCATAATAGTTGCTGCTGCCTACTACATTTCCGGTCTCTGGCGACTTATTTCACCAAGACTGTGTCAGTACCCTAGCATACAGAACACACTAATTTCGGAAAAATAGTGATTCACAGCGGCGCGTTTAAAGTCTTGTGAATTTTGTTATGGTCGTTTTATGCACTTTTTCTAGATAATGTGCCAGTGAATGAATTTCAAAAATTGGCTAATATCCGGCCTATTTAGGCTACAGGAGTTTGGTGTCTCGTTTTGTGCGGCTCACGGTTTAAGAGTATTTTGTAGAAAGACTATAGAATTAAGTGCACGAAATTTTATTCAAATTCGTTCAGATTTGACATTTTTATTGTACAATTTCTAGGCGTTTATTTTTTTCTAGACACAGTGTAGATAAATCAATCAATGCGCTTATTTCTAGTTGAAAATTCATGATTTAACACAACCGGAAAAGCGGGTACAAATAAACAGAAACAAATTCGCTGTATTGGTAAAAGGTCATATAAAGTCCGGGTTTAGTTTATACACTGTGTCTCAAAAAACTGCCACAATTTGTCATTGTCCATATCCTTATCAAATATTAACCGATTTTCAGAATTTTTCCACTGGCACACTCTGTGGACAATTTGCAATAAAGTATAGTTAGGCCTATTACATATCGCACCACAACTTCACTGTGTTGCTACACTACGTTGTGAAAAATAGATATACAAAAATCACTATAATCAGAATAAATACATCACAAAAATTCATTTTTTAAAACAAAATTTTACTAATTTGCGTAATGAAAGTAAATTATGTTGAGTTTTCAATACATGGCTACCGTTTGTAAACAAAAACAAATGATGTTATTGTAAATAATAGTTTTTATTGCGGTGACAAAATACCGGCATTGTAACATGCCATTCAGCAACAAAGACAAGGCAATGATCAAAAATTTATAACAGTTCAAAGAATACGGCTTGCAGAGGATACTGACAAAATTTTCGAAGACAAACTGCAAAAGAGAAGGACTGGGCATTCTACTAAAAAGATTCGAGAAACGCGAAGCACCTACCAAAGGCAAGACCAAAACGCGTTCATAACTGAGGAGAACGGAAGTGCTAGACCCACACTGACCCAGTAAGCCAGAAGGACCAGAAACAAACGTATCTTTCAATACACATCAGATACCCCAAAAATGTTTCCAACGCAGTGAGCGTCGTACAGATCATTTACTGCAATCTTAGTCTAAAGTGTCTTGTTCGTTTACCAATGTGATTGTTTCCTATTGTTAGTTTTGCTTCATTTATATTTTACAAGGTAGTGTAGCAACACAGTTAAAGTGTGGTAAGATATTCACTAATCACTTTATTGCCAATTGTTCAAAAAGTGCGCTAGTAATAGAATTTTGAAAATTGGTTAATATTTAGTAAAGATATAGAAACAACAAAATGCCACGTTTTTGAGACACAGTGTAGGCTCAGAGCGCTACATTCCAGTGTAAATTTTTGTTGATTTTTATTGCAATTCTTATAGTTGAAATTAATAAAAACTGTTACAACTTTCGTGCTTTTCGGCGGTGTTTGGCACCCGTGGTGTAGAAAAACGTCGTATCTGCAGTTCATTCCTTAGTTACAGCTTACGACCTTTTAAATACTAACACTTTCTTTGCTAACTGAAACGCCGAAACTTTAATAATAATAATTATCGTTTTAAAGGCGTTTTTATTCAGTTTCTGCACTCCCCTGGCTTTTCATATTGTCAGCTTTTGGATGCGTTAATTAAACTTACGAAAGGCTTTCAAAAAGTTTCGCAAGTCAATATGTTAAACTAAAAAACTTTTCAATATCTATCCACCAATAAAATGCACATTTCCACCTCGTATGCGTAATCTGGCTTCGCGTCGTTGTAAACAAGCCGAGAGTAATCAACTGTCGACGCGCAAGAAAACCGTGTGTACGAGTTACGACGTTTTATTACAGCAGCACGTGAGTATACGTTTTTTTTGCGATTATCTCGGTTTCTGGTAAAAAAAACTTACTACCTTTCGCGAATGCATCGTCTTTAAAAAACAACACTCATTCTTTTTGCATGCCTGTCTGCGCCAAAATAATATGGAGACGTCGTACTGGTTTTTCGGCACGTTTTCGACGTTTCACGTTGACGTCGTCATCCTCATCATCATCAAGATCGCTCCTACCTGCAGTGAGGTTGCGACACCTGCTAAATGCCAATCGCGAACTAAGCAGCTTTCAGTTCAGTTTAGTTCAATTCAGTCCTGTTCCTTTAAACACGCCTTAAGGGTGTCTTGCTAACACGAACAATTAAAATTAAAACGTAACCAAAACCAGCATCGCATACAATTTTGTTCTAGGCATGCAGATGTAGGCACTGCTAAAACTGCCCAAAACCGCTCAAAAAAGTGCACTCGAGTTTTATTTCTGTTTTAGTCTGTTAGTTTTATATGCAGACAGCCTATGAAATAAGCTATAGAGAGAACTGTACCGGAGGAAGAGAGCATTTCCGACGGGATGGTGGAGCTCCAGAGACAAAGAGCGATCCGTGTATAAGCAGCTCCCATCAAAGCGATCGGAACGAAATATAAAGCAACCATCAGGAACATCTGGAAAGCCATCTGTACCAGACAACCAATCAATCAATAAACCCAAATTCTTTTCAGTGTTTTAAGTAATACAACTAAACCTACTGCTAGGTCCACTAGACAGACTAGTCAAAGTGCAGCCCAGAAAATAGTCAGAGAAAGGATTTGGTGAAGAGGTGGGTTTTGAGTCGCTGACGAAAGGTGGACAACGACTTGGCTGAAGTCACGTCGTCTGGCAGGTCGCTTCAGATTCGTCGGTCGACAACAAAAAATGCCCAGTTAGTTGGCAACGGTTGTCAACTTGATCGGAGACACAGACAGCATAGTAAACAGAACGCTCAGCAACGTGTAATCCTTTGTCGGTCAAGCACGAAAGACAACGATGGCGTCAGATTAAACTCAGTTCAAACTGGTGCTGCTTTTACAATTTTCCGCTGCAGTCGTGCGTCACAACGCAAACGAAGGTGTAGTTTGTGCGATCTGAGCGTGGTTTAAGTACGATACCGCACTGTCTGGAGTGGTATAAGCTCGTACTGCGAACACGCTTACCCACTCCAGCAGTGCGGTATGTAGTGCTGCACACAGTGAATTAACCGGTAAGTCTATTCTACACCGTGCCCGATAAAACGTGTCACTTTTTTTACGACAACTCTGATAAACGTGGAGAGATACTTAATTCACTTTTACCTTCGCGCACGAACGGCGAATAAACCTATTCCACACAGCTTTAAATATGTTGCCGAACTATATTATTTTATTAATGTGTATGTCAACTTGTTTTTTGACGAGCTGTTGAGTAATATTACATGACACGTCATGATGTAAAAAAATTTAAAATTACAAAAATATTCCGCCCCGTCCCTGCTTTTTCGACACCGATTGCAAGCGGAAGTATGGAAATTTTTCAGGCCCTACCTGATGATTATAGTCCCAGGCTGGCTTGCATGTGGTTAGGAGATCGGTCGGCAGAGCGTCCGGGAAGCGACGGAACGTTTTCAGAACGATGAACTCGGGCAGTATGATGACCAGGGAAATAACCCAGACGACGGCAATCATGGTGCGAGCTCGACGAGACGTTGCTTTGAAGCTAAACGGGTGACAGATGGCGTAGTAACGTTCCACTGAGATCACCGACAGCGTCAGCACCGATACAGATACCAACACTCCCTATATACACACACCACTGTCAAGTTCCACAAATTCATTCTAAGTACTAAATACCGCGATGCTGGAGTGGGTCGGTGGATACGCAGTACGAGCTTATACCACTCCAGACAGCGCGGTATGGTACTTAAACCCAGCTCAGATGGCATAGACCACACCGTCGTCACTTGCTTTATGACGCACGACTGCGGCTCAAATTGTGAAAACGGTACCGGTGGTGCGAGCTATGTGTGGTTTAAAGTTTAAGAAAGTTCGAAGATGCTCGAGAGCCAGTATAATCAGTTGAAATTGTTAGGCTATCACGCATCAGACCACTTCAACGATATTCTTAGCTAATGTACGAAGTTTAACAAACGTTTGCAAAAATTCAAGTTCACTCAAGCTCAGAATTAACATTCGAAGACCAGTCAGCATTGTCATTATCATGACCGATTTCTTTTAGTTGAATTCCTTCGATTATTTACTCCTTTCAACATTTGTTTTATTAGTTATCACTATCAGCCTATAGTATTTTCGACATACATGACGTTGCGTGGTATTTGTCCACATGAGGTTGAAATAATAAATAAGCGAAGAATTTTTTCCTATGCAAAACTAGCCTAAACAATGTGATTGGACTGTTTGTATCGAGCCTAGTTTCCGCTTTTTGCTTGTTGTTTCTTTTGATTTGTTGATTTTTTGTTGTCATCAAATGACGAAAAAGTTGAATATATACAAAACTGGATAACGTTATTGGATGCGTTTTCCACCCATGGGCGAAACTCCGCGAGCTATACATAACGCTGTTGACTAATTGACGTCAATTTGTTGGCCGGAAAAACAATTATCGTCGAATTTGTCTTCGCCCCGGCAACAGACCGAGGGCGGCAATTTGTTTTCGTCCAATCGTCGACATCTGACCTCGTTCGTTTTGCTGTGTAGTCGCTTAAGCAATTACGAAGTAATAGCATCGAACGCAAACTGATATTTGCAGTGACTATTTGCGATGATGAAAAACAATGCGATTATAACGTCTGCTGTTGTTGCATCTCGCTACCGCATGTACAAGTATAGGCCTAGTCGATCCGAGCCCACTAAATATCAAGAACAGAATGGCAGGACATCCTATCTACAGTAAGTTGTCTATGACACAAACCTTTTAACCACAAACTATATAAAGTTCTTTACAATGCTACTTGAATATTTACTTTATTACAAAATGAAATATGACTAACAAATACCGGTACGTTATATATTGACAAATTTTACAAGAACATTAAAAACACCTGCGAAAAAGTTCGAAAAATATCGATCGCGTAGAAAGTTGTTTTTAACTTTGTTGAAATGTCATCGACAACAGATAGGATGTGTTGTTGTAGTCTATCGTCGGTCGACATACGGTGCTAGTTCGCGACAGTCGCTTCACAGCAAGACAGAAGAGAAGTGTGCAAAAAAGAAATGAAAATTGAAAAAGGAAAAACTGGAAGGAATGGAATGGCAAAAGCATCTTGCGTTCCAGGCACACCGATGGGCGGTATAAAATTGAGCAATTCTACTGGCAACGCATACTTAGCCGAGCCATTATCAGAGTCTGCATGTAGCGCAGTAGCAGTACATGTATCTGGCATGCATTAGCCGACACTAATGAAGTTGTCGTGTTCGACAATCAAACGTATAACAAGAGTTCTTTAGGACCACCGTCACCACCGTCACAGACTACGCTGGTGGTCCGTCCGACAATTAGACTGGCGAGGCACATGGCGTATTGCTCAGCGACGGACGCTAGGCCTACACTCATCGCTAATCAGTATTGGAGCACCTCGCAGGAGGAAAAGGAGGGGACCAGAAGACCAGGATTATGGGACGATTCATGCATTTGGCACAGAGCAGACAGAAGAGTAAATGCAACCAGTGATGTGTTGTTAATTAATTCTTGCAGCCACCAGAAGAACTAACCATAGGCTTGCACAGACAGCGTCAGAACTCACTGTCGACGAGGCCTGCATATATTTTCTTTTGTTTTTGCCTATTTCGCAAGGAGGCATTAGATCGGAACAGTGCACGAAACTTCATAGTACCACAGCCAGACAGCGTCGCTGATGACCACGCTGTACGTCATCACACCCAAGACGCTCCCCGGCACAGGGTCCAATCCACCCGGAGGGACCACACACAGACAATTACAGCCCGCGGCACCTCCAGCAATCAGCACTGTTCGTCTTATGAGCAGCACCGCGACGTCTGACGTAAAACACGTTGGAAGTTCTCACACCAGCTGCCGTGTCAGAAGAAAAACACCCTGCGGGAATTCTAACTCCTACAGAATTGCCAGTCTATGTCTTGTCTGGCGTGCAGCGTCAAATGAATAACTACACCTTGTGGCGCTTAAAATTAGAACATGCACACCTACCCCACCAGCCTATGTCACAGCTTGTCACAAGTGTGAGGACCCCTATGTCGAAGCGTCATAACATTTTTCCAATATTATTGAAACTTTTTATTCCAATAATACACAACAAAATAAATAATAAACAATTAAAGATAAAAAAGATAAAAAGAGAACGTAATAATTTGGCAAAATATTCATATACGCCTACATCAGTCACATGGCCATTGCCAAAGAAAACTTAATTACGCATGTCTTTTACTGGTATAGTGTGGTATTTTTCTGCAGCTGTCTCGTGTGCCATCCATTCATCTGCTACGCTTACGTCTTTTACACCATATGATGAAGTTTATTCGCCATGACAGGCAGTAAAAACAGACAAAAAAAGCCATGCAATACAATGTAACAATCGACAAATCAGTGAGTCCAGATACGACAGTAAAAAACACAATATACACCGTGGTCCACAAAAAAACGTGCCACTTTTATTTTTTTAATAGCTCCGTGCAACATTGGTCAATTTTAATAATTTTTGTCGTGCAACATCAAAAAAACTCGACGCAAATAACTATACTTTTAGCCACCTCATTTTAACGCTGTCGCTACACTACCATGTGAAATGTAGGTTGTTGAGTCTGCTGTTTGCGAGTGCTGTCAACGCTTGCTGCTTGCATTCGTACTGGAGAAGGACATTTTGAGCACATGCTGTAATAAAGAGGATGTGATGTGACACGTATGATTTTTTGAGATGCAATAGCTGCCAATCGTGTTTGTCACTTTTCAGTTAACCATTTCTGAGCCGACGCGTGCGTTTTCCAGTACGAATTCTCTGTTGTAAATGGCCAAACTATGACTTTTGCATTCCAAAAAGTAGTGTAGTGACAGTATCAAAGCGAGGTGGCCAAAACTAAAGTCATTTGCGTCAAGTTCTTTACTGATGTCGCGCGCCAAAATTTATTAAAATCGGCCAATGTTTCACGAAACTATTCAAAAAATAAAAGTGGCACGTTTTATGGACCACGATGTATTAGTCGTATAATGTATAACATTCTGCGCTCTAGAATCTTGATGACAGTGTCCATGCTAATGTATGCCTATGTACAATATTATCAGTGATGTCGAGTCTTCGAGGCCAAGCTAGCCTCGAGGCCAAAATTTCGTATTTGCCTTGGCCTCGGCCTTAGCCTCGAGCATTTGTTTTCAGCCTGTCCTCGAACTTTTTGGTTTGGCCTCGTGAAAATGTGTGTAATAATGTCTCGCGTAAAAACGGTAAAAGCTAATCATCACGAAATCTTCGCTGTATAAAATTTTGCGTTACAAATTACAATTTAGTACGGTAGACGGTAGAATATAATTTGAATAAAGATAATGATAACATGATCATAATCATGATTTGTGCACAACACAGTGCGGCCACTGTTTATTATTTGTATTACTTAATAATATTATAGATGATCTTTGGACTTCGATAATTGTCCTCGGTCTGGTCTCGGCCTTACGGTTTTGGCGTCAGTCTCGGCCTCGGTCTCGAGAAATTGTCCTCATTTAACATCACTAAATATTATACAGCACGTTCAAAGTATCCGCGGTTATGATGAGCCTATACAGGGTGGGCCATAAAAAGTAAGCTACTGTACTTTTTCCATATCTTTGTTAAATATTGACCAATTTTCACAATTTTTTTCACCGATAGACTCTGGAAAAAATTGGCTACGCAGTTGCATGCACAGCACACTTTTTATGTCGCTACACTACCTTGTAAAATATAAATATCCAAAAACGTACAATATCTACAGATGGTAATAAGATTGAGTAGTAAATTTTTAAAGTATTTAAGTAAAATGTTAAATATAAGTTATGATAAGTGTCAAAAAGGTTTACGTATAGATACGGAGTAAGTTTTTATCTTTCAAACAAAAAAATATTTTAAATTGTGACCGATCTAATGTACTCCTGGCGCGCATTATTTTCTCCTGTATTCTTTTCACTGCTTTTTAGTTCTTTTCTTTTCACACCGCAAATGACGTCATCAATTACGTGACCATTCGACTCCCGGGGCTCGACTTTCTATGGGTGGTCGATAGTGTGACCATGCGTTTATCTAGC